>ULNY01026312.1_pt1 | contig 22820 bp, 15 predicted proteins | sample 1952071 | NCBI WGS metagenome assembly ULNY01 (sample SAMEA4835589, study PRJEB28245) | human gut metagenome | biome: gut microbiome; material: fecal sample | place: Denmark | collected 2008 | reverse complement strand
AAAGACTTGGTAAGCTGGTAGCTGTCATTTGCTCTTTCATAAAACATTCAAAGTAGTACTTTAACATTCAATTACATATGAAAAGGCTCTGTTTAACAACTGTTCTTATACTCGCAACGAGCAACATGCTCTTTGCTAAATACCACATACGTCATCCACGTCTACATTATCATACGGAAACCAGACTTTCTGATGATAACCAGGATGACAATCATATAGCGCTACTAATATTAATAGGTGGACTGAGTGTTGGCGGATATTTGCTATACCGCAAGAGAAAGATAAACAAATACCGAAAATAATGATAAGCTTGTATGGAAGATGGTATTCCACTTCCTTACAAGCTTTATACATTTAAATTGCATCTAAAAGAATGAACGAATTCCAATTCTCAGGATTCGAAGGATACTTCTGTTTCATTTCATTGACCGTCAGCTGAAAGGATTTATGTATCGGAAAATGAACTAAGTTTCGATAAAAACAAGTCATAAACTCCGCTGTTTCCTTATCCTTGACAGAACGCAAACTCATGATAATAGCCTGGGCTCCAGCTTTCTTGAAACCTCGTTGCAGACCATCAACACCCTCAGATGAGATTTTGCCCAAGCCAGACTCACAGGCAGAAAGAACAACCAATTCCAACCCACGGAAATCAAGTTGTGAGATTTCCTGCGCCGTGAGAATACCATCATTATCGCTGTAAGCCACGGTATCACAGTTTAAAGTATTATTGCCGCCAGCCATCATTAAAAAAGAATGCGTCATGTCTATATCCTCAGAAGGTATGCGTCCTAAATCATGATCTTCAAGCAAGAAATTCATGTTATAATCTGCCTTTCTGTACTTTACCTTACTAGGCGGAACATAAGCTCCATGAGTAGAAAGGTGCAAAATCTGCACTTCTTGTCCAGACAAAGCCTTGAATGACTCTTCAGAGGCTTTGTCTCCAGAATAGAGCTGACAGCGCACCCTCTTTCTCCTCAATTCCTTCCTAGCATTGAGAACCTCGTCTTTTGAATAATCCAAAGGGTAGAAACTATATCCACGCGCATTCAGATCATCCCCCCATCCTCTCATTTTGTTCAAGCCATCAGAAAATACAGATACCTCTGGCTTTTTCTTGACCACGAGGGGGTCGGCGTCATAATCAATGTCACCATAAAGAACTGCATTTCCGCCATGCTTCCACGAATGGCTATTCTCAGCAATGATTCGGGTTGATGTCAACCTATACACTTCCTTTCCTTTCAACATTGAAGAATATTCAATTGGAATCGTATGCAAACGACCTACAGGTGAAAAATATACAGTATCTACACCAGCCAACTCATCTACCAGAGGCTTCCATATCAAACTATCCGTCAAAACCTGCTTATCCCGGGACGAATCAAAATCTTTCTCACTACCCAGTGATATCATCAAAGGTGCGGAAGACTCCTTTTTAAGCAACAATGCGGCATAGGTGCGCTGAGTTTTTTCTCCAACACCCAATGAATCTTTCCCAGAATTTACAGGCTCAAAAGAGAGGAACTCAATTGCCACACTGTTCGAACCTAACTTTTTTTGAATATCCTTCCAGGTATAATTCATGAAGCGAGTATAGTCACCATAAGCTTTTAAAGCAACTATCAAAGAATCCTCCAACAAATTTGTTTCCCGTTCTAAAGCGGAAAAATCCCCCATTTTACCTTTAGAGGGCTCCATTTGGGAACGGAGTAAAACACGCTTGTTGATCTTCAACTGCTCATATTTGCGAATCAAGTCAGGGTTTCCATTGTTCATGAGTTCCTTTCTGAATCCCAATTCAGAACCAAGTAAGATTCCCTTGACAAGTATGGTTGCATCATATAAGATCTGATTCAAAGAATCGGATTTGAGAACATCCGCATACTGAGGCATGAAGTTCTGATAGAATCGACGATTCTTTTTCAAATACTCATTCTTTTCCTGCAAGGTTAGATCCGCAAAGAACTTCACTAAATCTTCACGATTCTGCCTATAGAGACGGGTCAGATACTCACCAGTGGCTCCCGTCTGCCTACACTTATAACTATATTTGACCAAATTTGCCAGCACTCTTCTCTGATCACGATCATACCTAAGGTGAGTCATGGCCTGTTTAGTGTATTCCAAAGCCTGGCGATAATCACCTTTAGCCGCATAAGCTTCACCTATATTCAAATACGACAAGCCAAAAATACGATTCTCCTTCGGATAGAGTTTAAGTTTCTCGGCAATGTTCTTCTTCTCGCAAAGAATTGCACTATCAGGTTCATGAGCCAACAAATAACACCACGCCAAATTTGACATAGCTGCCGAATAAGTATCCCCTGAGCGCAGAAAAAGCAAACGATCAGTATAATGAAGCATCTTTTCTTCTTCCGCAACAACCTGCTTCTGCAAAGCTATTGATGACAATATATCACGTTGAGCAAGTAACAGAGCCTTACGAGGATACACTTCAGTAATAGCTCGATTATTCCATATGCCCAACAATGTTAAATTATTATTGTTTGCTATACCAGCAGAATCTAATTCATTACAGATGTCTTCGGCACGATTGTAATAAAACATTGCTAAATCATCGTCAAAGTTTTTTCTCGAATAGTCACCCAAATCAAGAAAATCACTAGCATGTGAAATTGAGCTTTTGAAATCTCCTCCATTTAAAACGCGAATGGCTTCCTTATGATAACCTGCTTCAAAAAGACATTTGGCATACCACCTGTATAAGTCTGCAAAAAACTTATCGTTAATGAGTTTTACCTTTAAATTAGATATATCCGAAAGTTCGTTATTAATTTCTTCACGCAAAATCTTCAATGCCTCATCATAATAACCAATAGACATATACAAAGAAACTAATTCTCCTTTTTTAGAATACAGAAACGTATTCAGAAAATGTCTTTTCTCGGAAGGTTCTACTTTGATCAGTTCTTTCAGACAAGCTAAAGCATTACTATAATCAAATTTGCGAATATAAAGTTTGGCCAAATTATCCAGATAGCTATAATACTGGTCATTGTTCATCGGCTGAATGGAATCCAGAATATTCTTTGATCTAACATATAATGCTAAAGATGCATCAATCTGATTGGTATCACGATATAAGCTAGCTAATTGCTCTAAATCCATAGCAAAACGATAGCTACCGGTTCCTAAGATTATAGAATCCAAGCTACATACCTTTTTAAACAATCCTTCAAGTTCCGAAGAATCGCTTACCTTCATTGTAAAAAAAGTATTATTAATAAGAACGGAATCTGACCTCCTAACAAGTTTTCTGTCAAAAGGAACAGCTTTGTAATAAGGAAAGAAAGTCTCTGCAAGAGAATCCTTTCCCAAACGATGATAACAACTTGCTATCCACATTTCACTATAGTTGGAAAAATACGGACGCTTTGGTTCAAGATAAGGAGCAGATGTCAATATGCCATCACCCATACCTATATAAACTATAGAGTCGATATCACTCACCTTACGAAATATTTCAATCGCATCCTGGTATTTACCTCGACCATAAGCAGACATTCCTAAGTCAAACATCTTTTCTGATAAATTGAGCATTTTCTGTTGTTCCTCAACAGAAAGTTGTTTCCAAGAATTCTTTTTTTTAATAGAATCATTTGAGAAAACAACACTCTTTCTTGCAGGAATATACGGAGTAGACTTACTATAACCACCCTTTTTCAAGTTGATACCTGTTACCCAAAAATTGTTATTGTCATTATCATCATAATTCAACAGTTTAGTTGATTTGCTAATACGGGGAAACGTTGTAATAAAAGAACGCACTTCTCCAGATTTCAGAATGGTTTTACCTGGTTCCTTCGCAATCCCCCACACATGTTTCATATGGTATTGTTTCATCGTACTAGGATCAATCAAGGAAGGACACAATGACTCGCTCGCCCAAGTATCTCCCTTACTTACCACATGCCATTTCAAAGTTGTACTATCATTACTTAAAACAATAGAGTCCAAGTACCAAATCTGAAAATCTGTTTCAATCTTGGCACCAACAGTAATACTTCTTTGTGCGAATCCTACAATTACATGCAGTAATATCGCAATAATAATTCCTAGTTTCTTCATTCCACTTATTATTTTCCAATCACAAAAGTACATAAAACATCTCATTTTACCAAACTTATTATAAGAAAAACAACATCACTAGTGTCCCGTAAACGGGACACTAGTGAGAAGTTATAAATCGTAGTATTTTTCCGTTTTAGTCCTTAAAAATGGGGACTTTTTCAGTGTCCTCCCTGGGCTAGGAGCTTTTGGGCCTTCAGCCCGTACTTAAGCCACATACGAAAGTTCAATTACTCAACTTTCGCTTTACTCAACTTCCGCAAATAGGGATATTCAATAACCTTATCCGCATGGAGGAAAAATTGATATAAAAAGCACAACATAGGTACAAAAACAACTTGAAAGAAGCAAAACCGACGTGAACGTGCGGTGGATTTAGTTAAAAAACTGAGGTTCACAACAAAAAACTGAGGTTCACTCCCGTTGATTAGTTTTTACTTATTTTTGCAGTCGAAAGTAATAACCTATTTTATTAACTGCTTCCCTTTTTTATATTTATATTGTAATAAGATATATGAGAGTAAATATATTTAAAAGGTGTATAAGGAAAAGTGGAGCTTAAAACCTAAATTAATTATGAAAAAGAAGTTTTATCCTATGTTGCTCATAGCAGCCTTGAGCTTGTCGGCATGTACGGACGTAACTGAACCTACTGTCGATTATGGTGGAAACACATTTATCAATGACTACTCAGCACTGGTAGATGCTGTCAATAACTTGAACAAGACTCTGAAAGAGCGCTTTGATGCCCTCAACACATTGTTGAGAGACGGCATGGCAGACATCAAGGTGGCAGTAGAAGCCAATACTGGTGCCATCACCATATTGAGCGAGAACACCAAGAATGGTCTGAAAGACATCAACACATCTCTGTTTAATGGTTTCGAGGCATTGAGCCTGCAGATGACCACACTCACCGGACAGATTACTGCCCAGGGCGAGGCCATTGTATACGCCATGAACCAGAACGGAGATATTCTGCGCCTGCAGATTGACACCACTGGCAAGCTTATCTCAGCCCAGATATTGGCTTCTGGCAATGCACTCGTAGACGTGATCAACAACCAGGGCAACACCATGGCTGAGCGCATAGCAGCCTTGACAGCTGCCGTGAAGGGCGGATTGGCCGACATCAAGGTGGAGATCAACAACAACACTGGTGCCATCACAGCACAGGGCGAGAGCCTGAAGGCTGGTCTCAACACCATCAACACGACGATCTTCAATGGCTTCACAGCCATCAAGACAACGATAGACGATAATGGTGACAAGATTGTGACCGCTTTGAACGAGAATGGTGAGATTTTGCGTCTGCAGATTGACACCACAGGCAACCTCCTCAATGCTACCTTAATAGCTAACGCCGAGGCTATCATCAAGGCTATCAACGACCAGACTTCTACTATGAAAGAGCGCTTCAATGCTCTGACCACAGCTATAGAGACAGGTCTGAAGGACATCAAGGTGGAAATCAACAAGAACACAGGTGCCATCAAGCTCCTCGATGACAATACTCAGGGTAGCTTGGGCAATATCAACACCAGCTTGCTCAAGATAGACGAAACTCTCTTGAACGGTTTCACAGCTATCAAGACCACTATAGACGATAATGGCGATAAGATTGTGACCGCAATGAACAATAATGGAGATCTTCTGCGTCTGCAGATTGACACCACAGGCAAGCTCCTCAATGCTACTATCATAGCTAAGGCTGACGCCATCATCACCGCTATCAACGACCAGACATCAAGTCTGGCTGAACGTCTCAATGCACTCACCTTAGCTGTACAGACAGGTTTGGCTGACATCAAGGTAGAGATAAACAAAAACACGGGTGCCATCAAGCTTCTTGAGAAGACAACAAAGAATGGTCTTGCTCAGATCAACACCACGCTTGTTAATGGTTTCACCGAGCTGAATACCAAGATTGACAATCATGGCAAAAAGATCGTGACTGCTATTGGTCAAATGAGTGATACGTTCGAAGCACAGAGCAAACTGCTCCGCCTCACCATCGACACCAACGGCTCACTCATCGTAGCACAGCTCAAGAATAGCATCCTCGACCTCACAACAGAATTGAAGAGCCAGACTCTTACTCTGGGTAGCAAGATAGAAGCCATCAACACCACCGTTGGTGCAGGACTCGCAAAGATTGAGGTTGTCAACGACAAGATCAACACCACGCTCGACCTCCGTCTCACAGCAGTGGAGAACAAACTTGGAAACAACAACACTTCACTTGGCGAGATCAAGACAGAACTCAGCAACCTGAAGACCGCCATCGACAATGTGAACACCAACATCACCGCGGGCTACACAGCAGTAAAGGGTAGCATCGATGACATGACTGGACAACTCACCGTTAAGTTGAGTGATAACACAACAGCCATTGTCAACATGGAGAACGGCATGAAGAACCAGCTCATTGCTCTGAAGGAGATGATAGAGCAGCAAGGCGGCAAGATCGTTACAGCCATCGGTCAGAACGGTGACGTTATTGTGGCAGCAGTAAACCAACAGGGCGGCATTATCGGAACAGCCATCACCACACAGGGTGGAGAGATAAAGGGCTCTATCACTGGTTTGGAGAACGGCATGAAGAATGCCATCACCCAGCAGACTACCGACATGAATCTCAAAATCGCAGGAGTGGTTGATGCCATCACAGCACAGACCGCCGCTCTCAACACAGCTATTGAAAAAGGATTGGCAAAAGTTGTAAAATCTAACAATAAACTGAAGAAAGCCCTTACCACAGCCATTAATGAGCTGAAGGACAAGCAGGACGCCAACTCACAGGCCATGCTGAAGCAACTGGAAAAGATGGCTGCCGACAACGGCATCTATCAAGATCCAGCCGACAAGACCTCTGTATACATGGAACCAGCTATGTGGGCAGCAGTCAATGCAAATCCAGAACTGAAGAAAATCATCTCTGACATGCTTGAGGTACAGAAGCCTACCATCCTGTGCAACGCCTACTATTTAGCAGCAGAGGGCATGGTACAGAACAACGACTTCATCACGGTAGAAACCGAGAAAGTTCTTTCAACAACTGACGTTGTGGCAGGTACACTCCAGCCTCTGGAACTCGCCAACGGCAAGAAGGTTATCAGAATAGCCAAAGTGCCAGAGCAGATGAATTATAATATTAAGAGAGTTTACCCGACAACAACAAAGAACATCACACACATCTATTTCGTGGATGCCAACGGAAAGTCGTACACCCAACCAGCAGGAGTCAGCAACAAATGGCTTACCTTGACTACCTATAAGAATGGCGTCATCATGTCGGTTGTGAAGTGCAACGTTTACTTGCAAAATGATGCAGGTGTGACAGGAACTCCAACTTTCGAGTATCCCGAATAAGTAAGAATCTGCAGAAAGAGCATGAACATCTCATGCCGATATGCTACCGCATTACAAATTCAAAGCAGTTACAATTATGAGAATAAAACGTTTAACCATGGCAGTCGCCGTCTTAGCGACGGCTGCCACACTCCAAGCACAAACCTACAATGATACGGTGCGTACTCACACTTGGTCGGTTTATATCCAGGGAGGAGGAACTCTGTATCATGGCATGAGGGGTATGGACGAGATAGCTAAAAGAAAGCACATCATGCCCTTCGGAGGTGTCGGAGTGAAATACAATATCAAGCCCTGGGTAAGACTGGGTTTGAACTTAGAGTACGACATGCTCAGGTCGACAGACAAGGGCATGCTCTCTACCACAACGAACAAGGATTATGAGATAAAAGATCCTTCTACAGGAAAAACCTATCCTACGACCTTGGAGACCAAGATGGACAGATTCCAGAACCGCTATACCATGCAGTACGCCATGGCCGACCTGAATGTAGACTTCAACATCATGGAGTTCTGGCACAACCGCAAGGCTCAGCAGCTCAACCTCTGGTTGGGAGTCGGTGTCGGTTATCTGCGTGGATGGAGCCGCAACTCCACTACCTTCTCTTGCAGAGAGATGGCTGTTGCCAAGGGTGAAGGATACTACAACGTCTACACCCACAACTACATGAAGAGTCATGCCTTCAACGAACATGTAGATGCGATGTATATCCCGGCAACCCTGTCGTTGGAATACGACCTTTCCTCTCGCTGGACAGCAGGTGTATTCGGCAGATACAGTTATCTGCCTTTCAACAAGGACTTGACTCCTAAGGGAATGTACAGTGCAGGAGTGGTTCTTCGCTTCAACTTCGTCAGCAAGGTGATGCCAAGCAACAAGGCCCGTTACTACAAGGCTCTGAGAGATCAGGCCGAAATGAAGGAAGCCTACGAAAAGCAATTGGCTGAAAAGCAGCGTGCATACGACGGATTGTCTGAGAGTCTGAAGGCTTGCCGCAAGGACAATGCCGAGCTGCAGTCATTGCTCGACGACTGCGAGAAGTCGAAGAAGGTGAAGTCTTACGAGGTATTCTTCACCGTAGACAAGACCAACATCACGACTCAGGAAAGACTTCGCTTGAAGAAGTTTATCAACACCCTGAAGGAACAGGGCGACTACAAGCTTACCATCATCGGTGAGGCTTCGTCGGACGGAGTTTCTTCAAAGAACTACAAACTCAGCGAGGGTCGTCTGAACAATGTTGTCAACTTCCTGAAGAAACAAGGCATCAAGGACTTCGACATCAAGTTGGGGAAGGCCATTGGCGACAGCAACGGCTGTTCAAAGGAGGAATGCCGCAGAGTTTTGATTATTATTGAGTAATAATACAGGGTAAATCTTTTCTTTTAAGCCGCCACAGATAGCTTTAAGCTTCTGGGGCGGCTTTCTTTATGGGGAAGGAAGTTTCTTCTTTAACTCCTGAAGCAACTCCCCCTATTGATCCTTCAGCCAGTCGCGGTCTTTTTCGTCTTCCGCAGTAAAGTTCTTATCGTCGAAGAGGCTTGTCTGTCCTGTCAGCTCATCGATAATCTGTTGCTGGCTCTTGCCGGCATCAGGGTCGAGGTTCTCGTCGGATGATTTTGCCTTTGTCCGGGACGACACTTTGCCGTCGGCAGCATCGCCCTCGGCTGTCGTCTCATCGCCATCGGCAGCATCGGCTGTATCTGCAGGCTCTGGGAAACGGGTCGGCTCTATTTCCTCTATAGAACCTATGTTCCAGGTAGAGAGTCGTTTTCCCTTAGCCTTGAAACTCTTCTGTGCGATAAACTGCTCGGCGTCGATTTCCTCGGCAGGACGCACAGCATCCACACCTCCATAAGTCACCTTGATACGAGGATAAACTGTATCGGTAAGGAGAATCAACTTGCTGTTGACATTCTCGCCAAGGAAGTTCTGATGGCGCTTGGCAGCGTCCATGGTGAATCGCTTGATGTAAGGATAGCCTTCGTTGTCGGCATCATAGAGAACGGCAGTCCAGATCTTATGCTCGTCCCACTTTTCCAGTCGCAGGATATTGTCCTCATAGTGGTTGTTGGGGTCGAAGTTGGTGATATAGAACTCGCCATTGTCGAGAACCACCAAGATATATTCATCGTCATTAAACTCGCCGAGGAAACGTCCGTTCTCGTCGTAATTGATACGGTTGACATCAGGATCGAACCACACCTTTCTTCCTCCCAAGGTACTGTGTCCATGACTCTTCAGACCAATGCGTCGGATGGTTCTCCTGGTGAGCAGATTGCCCTTGGCGGCACGTCCCTTGATGATAATATCCGAGAAGTCTTTCTCGATAAAGATGCTCTGTCGCTTCTTCGAGAGGTCTGGATCCAGTGTTATCTTGATGATTTCAGCCTCGCCGTTGGGGTTGGCCGTGAAGTAGACGACACGGCTTCCGGGCGTTCCCTGCGTGATGTCGTACATCTTGTCGCGCGTCATCGACGTCACGTTGAATCGCTTGATGAAGTATTCGCCCTGCTTGCCGTCGCGATACACACAGTTGTAGATGGTTCGCTTATCGTTCTTCTTGAACACCTGCACATGAAGGATGTTCTTTCCCACGAAGATCTTGTCGGCCACCTTGGTCACCTTGAACTTTCCGTCCTTATAGAAGATGATAATATCGTCGAGGTCGGAGCAGTTGCACACCAGCTCATCCTTCTTCAGTCCTGTACCCACGAATCCTTCCTGTCGGTTGATGTAGAGTTTCTGATTGGCCTCCACCACCTTGGTCACCTCGATGGTGTCGAAGTTTCTTATCTCGGTGCGTCGTGGATGCGCCTTGCCATACTTGGTCTTGAGATATTCAAACCAGTTGATGGTGACATCAGTCATGTGGGCGAGGTCGTTCTCTATCTCCGCCAGTTCGGCTTTGATTTTCAGCAAGAGGTCGTCGGCCTTGTCCTTATTATATTTCAGGATGCGCTGCATTTTGATTTCAAGGAGTTTCAGAATGTCCTCGCGCGTTATCTCTCTGTGGAATGCATACTCCACCTTGCCTTTTCCGTCGACTACAGCTGTGAAGAGCTTGTCCTTGAAAGGCTCCAGCTTCGAGGCGATAAAGGCCACAACCTCGTCCTGACTCTTGCTCTGCTCGAACTTGCGCTCCTTGTAGATGCGCTCCTCGATGAAGATACGCTCGAGCGAGGAGAAGAAGAGCTGCTCCTCCAGCTCACCCTTGCGCAGCATCAGCTCCTTGCGCAGCAGTCCCATGGTGCGGTCTACGCTGTGGCGCAGCACATCGCTCACGGTGAGGAAGCAAGGCTTATTGTCCTCGATGACACAGCAGTTGGGCGAGATGTTGATCTCGCAGTCGCTGAAGGCATAGAGTGCGTCCATGGTCTTGTCGGAAGAGGTTCCGGGAGCCAGATGGACGAGGATTTCCACGTTGGCAGAGGTAACGTCCTCTATCTTTCTGGCCTTTATCTTTCCCTTCTCCACCGCCTTGGTGATGGAGTCGATGAGGCTTCCGGTGGTCTTGCTGAAAGGAATCTCGGTGATGACAAGCGTCTTGTTGTCGAGTTTGTCTATCTTGGCACGCACCTTCAGCACGCCTCCACGCTGTCCGTCGTTATACTTGCCCACATCGATGGCTCCACCCGTAGGGAAGTCGGGATAGATGGTGAAAGGCTCGCCCTTGAGATAGTGTACGGCAGCATCGCAAAGCTCATTGAAGTTGTGTGGCAGCACCTTGCTGCTCAGACCTACGGCAATGCCCTCTGCTCCCTGTGCCAGCAGCAAGGGGAACTTGGCGGGGAGCGTAATAGGCTCCTTGTTGCGGCCGTCATAGGAGAGCTGCCAGTCGGTTGTTTTGGGATTAAACACCACGTCGAGCGCGAACTTTGACAGACGCGCCTCTATGTATCGTGAAGCCGCCGCACGGTCGCCGGTGAGGATATTTCCCCAGTTTCCCTGTGTGTCGATGAGCAGGTCTTTCTGTCCCATCTGTACGAGTGCGTCGCCGATAGAGGCGTCACCATGCGGGTGAAACTGCATGGTGTGTCCCACGATATTCGCCACCTTGTTGTATCTTCCGTCGTCCATTCTCTTCATCGAGTGCAGTATGCGTCGCTGCACGGGCTTCAGTCCGTCCTCGATATGAGGCACGGCACGCTCGAGAATTACATAGGAGGCATAGTCGAGGAACCAGTTCTGGTACATTCCGCTAAGATGGCGCACCGCCGAAGCATCAAACCTGTTGACAGGCTTGTAGTCGGAATGCTGTTCAGCCGCATCCAAATCTTGTGGCTCACCACCTTTCTGAAGTTCGTCTTTGTCTTTAATTTCGTCGCTCATAGATAGCTTTTAATACTTATTTTATATATTTTAGGCAAAAATACAAAGAAAATTCGAGAAAAAGGCGTATCTTTGCCGAAAATTTGAAAAATATAAGATTTCATCATGGCACAAGAAGATGTTTTTAAGAAGATTGTAAGCCATTGCAAAGAGTATGGCTTCGTGTTTCCAAGTAGCGAAATTTATGATGGTTTGGCAGCCGTTTACGACTATGGTCAGAACGGTGTCGAGCTGAAAAACAATATCAAGCAGTACTGGTGGCAGAGCATGGTATTGCTGCACGAGAACATTGTGGGTCTCGACGCAGCCATCTTTATGCACCCTACTGTTTGGAAGGCTTCAGGTCACGTGGATGCGTTCAATGATCCATTGATCGACAACCGCGACTCGAAGAAGCGTTATCGCGCCGATGTGCTCATCGAGGACCACATGGCCAAATACGAGGAGAAGATCGCCAAGGAGATTGCCAAGGCTAAGAAGCGCTTCGGCGACAGCTTCGACGAGGCTCAGTTCCGCGCCACCAATCCTCGCGTCTTGGAGAATCAGAAGAAGTTCGACGACCTTCATGCCCGCTACACCGAGGCCATGCAGGGTCCTAACCTCGAGATGCTGAAGCAGATCATCGAGGACGAGGGCATCGTATGTCCTATCAGCGGCACCAAGAACTGGACAGACGTTCGTCAGTTCAACCTGATGTTCTCTACCCAGATGGGTGCAGCGAGCGATGCTACCAGCAAGGTTTATCTGCGTCCTGAGACAGCCCAGGGTATCTTTGTCGACTACCTGAGCGTTCAGAAGACAGGCCGCATGAAGCTTCCTTTCGGTATCTGCCAGATAGGTAAGGCATTCCGCAACGAGGTTGTGGCTCGCCAGTTTGTATTCCGTATGCGCGAGTTCGAGCAGATGGAGATGCAGTTCTTCTGCCAGCCTGGCACCGAGATGAAGTGGTTTGAGTACTGGAAGAAGGTTCGTCTGGCATGGCACGAGGCACTCGGCATGGGCAACGAGAACTATCGCTACCACGACCACGAGAAGCTGGCTCACTATGCCAACGCTGCTACCGACATCGAGTTCAAGATGCCATTTGGCTTCAAGGAGGTAGAGGGCATTCACAGCCGTACCAACTTCGACCTTTCTCAGCACGAGAAGTTCAGCGGCCGCTCTATCAAGTACTTCGATCCTGAGAAGAACGAGAGCTACGTGCCTTACGATGTAGAGACTTCTATCGGTGTAGACCGTATGTTCCTCAGCGTGATGTGTCACTCTTACTGCGAGGAGAAGCTCGAGAACGGCGAGAGCCGCGTGGTTCTGAAGTTGCCTGAGGCATTGGCTCCTGTGAAGTGTGCCGTATTCCCACTCGACAAGAAGGACGGCCTGCCCGAGTTGGCTCACGAGATCGTTGACGAGCTGAAGTTCCACTTCAACACCCACTATGGCGATCCTAAGGACTCTATCGGCAAGCGCTACCGTCGTCAGGACGCCATCGGTACTCCGTTCTGTATCACCGTAGACCACGATACTCCTAACGACCACAAGGTTACTCTGCGTTATCGTGACACGATGAAGCAGGAGCGTGTTGCCATCAGCGAGCTTCGCGGCATCATCGAGGACCGTGTGAGCATCACGAGCGTACTGAAGAAGCTTGGCGCGGAGATCAAGAACTTCTAAACGAACAACGGAAAAAAGTCAAATACATATAGATGAATTTGAAGAATTTGAAATATCTGTTTCTGCTCATGATGTCGGCTCTTGTGCTGGCATCATGCAGCGAGACTGACGAAAACACCGACTCCGAGTACGACGACTGGCAGGCAAAGAACAAGACGGCTTTTGCCGAGATTCTTGTCAAGGCCAAGCAGGAGGGAGAAGCCAACGGATGGCACGTCTACCGCAATTGGAGTATGGAGAACCAGACGGGAAATACGGATCTCAACAACCAGCCTGTCACTCCTACCTTCAATGAGCAGGAAGACAACATCGTGGTGCAGGTGATGCAGCAGGGCGAAGGTTCTGCCGTGCGCCCTCTCTACACCGACTCGGTGATGGTCAGCTACAAGGGCATGCTGAAGAACGACTATATCTTCGACCACAACTTCACCGGCGACTATGATGCCAACAAGGCTCAGACCAGCAATTTCATTGTGAAGGGCGTTGTCGACGGATTTGCCACTGCCCTGATGAAAATGACTCATATCGGCGACCACTGGATGGTTTACATGCCTTACACTCTCGGCTATGGTTCCAGCCAGAGCAGCAATTCCACCATTCCAGCTTACTCAATGCTCAAATTCGAGATTGTGCTCAAGGGTTGGTACACCGATGGCAAATGGATTAAGAAATAATTCTATTCCTCCATACAGAAAGTCCTGTGCTTCTTCGGCACAGGACTTTTTTATTTTCCCCATCAACTCGGAGGAGTTTCAGTTTCTTTGGGAGTTAAGGAGTTAAAGGAGTTATCGCTCCCTTCGGTCGCTGAGGAGTTAAGACAATAGCCTTGAGGGAATGTCTAATGTTAAATTTCAAGCCCACAAAACTGTTGTCTTAACTCCTTAACTCCTTTAACTCCTTTAACTCCTGAAGAAAACTCCTGAAATCCGAATTCTAAAAATATGTTTCAAAGAATAAACAAGTGTATGTGTTCGCACACATTTTGGGCTTATAAGCAAAAAAAATGTTATTTTCATGCAAAAATATACGCAAAAGTATTGCAGATTTCAAGAATAGTAGTACCTTTGCATCAGAATTATAAGTTTTAGGTTTTTAGTTAGGTAATAGATTGTGATAGGTTATTAGTTTTAGGTAAACAAGAGATTGTTATTCAAGGACGACAGGTATTAGAATCTAAAGGTAAATAAGAGATTGTTATTCAAGGACGACGAAAAGTGAATGAAGTCAGGATATAGAAAAGAGTTTTCAAGATTCTCTTTTTCTTATCCGCTGAATTCAACCCAATAGATAGAGGTTTTGTTTAAAGGTGATAAGATCTTGTATTTTGGGATAAATAGAAATTTAACATTCAAATCATAAAAATGGCGATTCCTTTTAGGAGGGATCGCCATTTTCTCGCTTTGACTGTTCCTACATACTACTGGGCAGTTCAACAGAAAACAATAAATGGCAGTATAAACATTATGTTATATAGCAAAAAGACAGAATATCTGATGGAATCGATACGGGCAGGACGCTCCATGCACCGCGGTGAGAAACTGAACCTCATCGTAGGCTTGAGTATTCCCTCCATGCTGGCACAGATTTCCACCGTCATGATGTTCTTTATCGACGCCTCTATGGTGGGACATTTGGGTGCAGAGGCTTCAGCGAGCATCGGACTCATCGAGTCCACCACCTGGCTTATCGGCAGCCTGCTGAGTGCCTTTGCTACTGGTTTCTCAGTGCAGGTAGCCCACTTCATCGGAGCCAACGACTTCGGCAAAGCACGCCAGGTGTTTCGCCACTCGCTGCTCTGCGGCATCATCTTCAGTATCCTGATAGCCCTCATCGGCGTGGGCATTCATTCTCCCCTGCCCCACTGGTTGGGCGGAGGCGATGACATTGCCGACAAGTCATCGGCCTATTTCCTGGTCTACAGCCTCGTGCTGCCCTTTGTCTACCTGTACCACATGTCGGGCATGATGCTCAAGGCCGCAGGCAACATGCACACGCCCAGCGTCATGGCAATTCTGATCTGCCTGTGCGACGTCGTGTTCAACTACATCTTCATCTATGTGCTGCACTTGGGCGTGGTGGGCGCAGCCTTCGGAACCGCCTTAGCTTATGTCTGCATCTCGCTGCCCAACCTTTGGCAGGCAGCCTGCCACAACAAGATTCTCAACCTGCGTCAGGACAAGATTCGCTTCAGCTGGGTACGCGAATACGTGCGCAATGCCTTCAAGATAAGCATTCCCTTGGCCATACAGAACATCCTGATGAGCGGTGCACAGATTGTCAGCACCATGATAGTGGCGCCATTGGGCAACATCGCCATTGCCGCCCACTCATTTGCCATCACCGCCGAGAGCCTGTGCTATATGCCTGGCTACGGAATAGGCGATGCCGCCACCACGCTCGTCGGTCAGACCCATGGCGCTGGCCGCATCGACTTGTGCCGCAATTTTGCCTACATGACGGTGGGTCTCGGCATGGCCGTAATGGCAGTGATGGGTGTTGTCATGTATCTCTTTGCACCGGGCATGATGGCAGTACTCTCTCCCGTCGACGCCATCTGCGACTTAGGCACACGCTGTCTTCGCATAGAGGCTTTTGCCGAACCGTTCTTTGCTGCCAGCATCGTGACCTATTGTGTCTGCGTGGGAGCCGGCGACACCTTCAAGCCTGCCGCCATCAACCTGGGGACAATGTGGTTGGTGCGCCTCACCCTGGCCTATGCCCTCTCGCAGCGCTTCGGCCTGGAAGGTGTATGGATAGCCATGGCCACCGAACTGACTTTCCGCGGCATCCTGTTCCTCATCCGCCTCTATCGTGGCAGCTGGATGAACAGTTTTCTGAAAGCGAAGGGCTGAAAAACAGAACCTAATGTTAGGTTATGTTAGTGGAATGTTAGTTTAATGTTAAGAATGCAGGCATTTTGGGAAAAAACTTCCCAAATGCTTGCTTTGTCGTTAGAAATGTGCTACTTTTGCAGCATCAAGTTTATGAAAGAAGAATAAATACACATTATTATATATATAAACCAACATCAGCTATTATGAAACTTAAGAAGTTTTTTGCTGCAGCCATCGTGCTGCTTACTGCCGGACAGGCCATGGCTCAGATGATGCCACCTATCCCGGTAGACAAAGATGTGAGAATAGGCCATTTGGACAATGGTCTGACTTATTACATCCGACACAACAGTTTCCCTGAGCATGTAGCCAGCTTCTACATCGCACAGAAAGTAGGCTCTATCAACGAAAACGACGACCAGCGCGGTCTGGCTCACCTCTTGGAGCACCTCGCCTTCAATGGCTCTGAGCACTTCCAGGGCAACAGCCTCCAGGAATACCTGCAGAGCATCGGTGTGGAATATGGCCGCAACCTCAATGCCTACACCTCTATTGAGAAAACCGTGTACTACTTCACCGACGTGCCCACCACACGCGTGTCGGCAGTAGACTCATGTATGCTTATCCTGAAAGACTGGAGCAACGGCATCTCTCTCACCAAAGAAGCCATCAACGACGAGCGCGACGTGGTGCACAACGAGTACCGTATGCGCATGGTGGGACAGCAGCGCATACTGGAGCGTGCCCTTCCTAAGCTCTACCCTGGCTGTAAGTATGGCTACCGCATGCCTATCGGACTGATGAGCGTCGTCGACGGCTGCGACCCAGAGACCCTGCGCGCCTACTACCGCAAGTGGTATCGCCCAGACAACCAGGCTATCATCATCGTCGGCGACGTGGACGTAGACCATATCGAGGCACAAATCAAGAAGCTCTTCGGAGGCATCAAGGTGCCAGCCAACGCTGCCAAAGTAGTGCCCGTGGAAGTGCCCGACAACAACCAGGGCATCTACGTGGTAGACAAGGACAAGGAGCAGCAGATGGGCATTTTCCAGATCTTCATGAAGCACGAAGCCACACCCGACTCGCTGAAGAACGGTGTCGACTATCTGCTCAAAGGCTATATGGACAACATCTTTGCCAGCATGATGAATGCCCGCTTCAACGAGAAATCGCAGGAGCCAGACTGCCCTTATCTGCAGGCAGGAACCAGCATTGGCGACTATCTGCTCTCAAGCACCAAGGAGGCGCTCACTTCCTTCGGCGCTGCCAAGGACGGACAGATAAAGGAGGCTTATGCCGCCGTGATGCGCGAACTGAAGCGTGCACACGACTTCGGCTTCACTGCCACTGAGTATCAGCGTGCCAAGGATGAGTTTATGAGCCAGATGGAGAAGGTTTACACCAATCGCGACAAGATGAAGAACGAACAGTTCACCACTCAATATGTGGACAACTTCACCAGCAACGAGCCTATCCCTTCGGTAGAGGACGAATATCAGATCTATCAGATGCTGGTGCCTCACATCCCTGTAGAGGCTGTCAACCAGTACGCCAAGCAGTTGATTTGCGAAACCGACACCAACCTGGTGTCACTCGTCATGATGCGCGAGGCCGACGGTGCAGTTTATCCCACCGAGCAGGAGCTTGCCGACATCGTGAAGCAGGTGCGCGGCGAGAAGCTCGAGGCCTATGTGGACAATGTGAAGCAGGAGCCTCTCATCGCCCAGAAGCCTAAGGCTGGCAAGATCAAGAGCACAGCAGAAGACAAGAAGCTGGGATTCAAGACCCTCACCCTCTCCAACGGTGCCAAGGTGGTGCTGAAGAAGACCGACTACAAGGACAACGAGATACAGTTTGCTGCCACAGCCAACGTAGGTTACGCAGCACTCGACAAGGCCGACTACACCTTCGCCTTCATGGGCGGCATGCTGCTCAACGCCAGCGGTCTGGGCCAGTTCTCAAGCAACGACCTTGAGAAAGCCCTCGCAGGCAAGCAGGCAAGCGTGGCTTACACCGTCACTCCTTTCAAGCATGGACTCTCAGGCAACTCTACTCCTAAGGACATCGAGACCCTCATGCAGCTCATCTACCTCAAGATGACAGCGCTGAGCAAGGACGAGAAATCGGCTGCCAACCTCCTGAGCACCATCAAGACCGCTCTTGCCAACCAGAGCAAGAACCCAGAGATGGTTTACCAGGATTCGCTGCAAAGCACCATCTACATGGGCAACAAGATGGCACGCATCCCTAAGACCGAAGACCTCGATGCTGTCAACTACGACCGCGTGCTCGAACTGGGCAAGCAGATGTTCACCAATGCCAAGGACTTCACCTTCTTCTTCGTGGGCAACTACGACGAGGCCACTCTCCTGCCACTCATCGAGCAGTACATCGCCTCTATCCCAAGCAAGGGCGCCAAACTGAAGAACAAGGCTATCCCTGTAGCTACAGGCGAGGTGAAGAACATCTTCACCAAAAGCATGGAGAACCCAATGTCGCAGGTGACCGAGATATGGTATGCCAAGACTCCTTACACCCTGCAGACAAGCGTGCTCGCCGACATCTCTGCACGATTGCTCCAGATGGACTATCTGCGCAACATACGCGAGAAGTTGAGTGCAGCCTACCATGCAGGAGCCGAGGCAAGCATGGAGCTCGACTGGGACGGACAGCTGGCACTCAGCCTGACCGGCAGCGCACAGCTCAACCCCGAGAAGCTCGACGAGGCTCTGCCTTACTTCTTCTCTGGCCTGAAGACTACCATAGAACAGCCTAACGCCAGCGATCTGCAGAAGATCAAGGAGATTCTGACCAAGCAGGCTTCGGTAGACGCCAAGACCAATGGCTACTGGACTGGCATCCTGCGCAACTATGTCATCAACGGCATCGACCTGCACACCGATTACGTGAAGACAGTAAACAGCGTCGACGGCAAGGCTATAGGCGACTTCCTCAAGAATATCGTCCTCAAGCCAGGCAACCACCTGGAAGTCATCATGAAGGCTACCAAGGAAGAGGCTGGAAAATAAAAGCTCAACGAACTTTTCAGAAATGGGAAGTTAAAGAAAACAATAAAACCATAAAAGGTCCCGTCGCAGAACCAAGTTCTGTCAACGGGACCTTTTACGTTACACGGGAAACGACGTTCCCGGAATGTCAATTCTTTTTGTGTCTTTTTGAGAAAACAATCTCTCCTGTTTTTAAGCTCTTCTTCTAACCTTGTTAGCGAGGGCTTCACGTCGGTCATGAAGAATCTGCTGGCATTTGTCCTGTGCAAGATTCTCAACCTCTGCATTGACCTTAATTAAACTATAATCCATAACCTATTGCGATTTGTAATGTTGCAAAGGTAAGATATTCTGACTACAAGCACCACGAAAAAAGTGAGAAAAGAACACTAAAAACCTCATTTTTTGACATAAATCAAGGAAAAATAGGGAAAAACCAACAAAAAATATCCATTCCCCTTTCTCCATCTGCGCTTTTTTTGCGATATTTGCACCCGAAAAAGCATAAACTCCACACTGGGCTTCTGAACACAAGAGATTCAGAGGTCAAAAGAGAGAAAAAAAAGGAGTTCTTCAACTTGAAAACATCAAAAAAGTATCAACAAAAATGAAGAAAGTATTCATGATGGTTGCCCTTGTGCTGGCATGCACCACAGGCAGCCTTGCCAACGAGACATGCGCCGAGAGCGCCACAACATCCGAAATGAGCAGCCTTCCTGCCAAGAAATCAACCAAGAAAAAGAAGGCTACTACTAAGAAGAAGAAGTCTACCACCACTGCCAAGAAGACTGCCTCCAAATCTTCAACATCGACCGCCACAACAGCTTCCACAGCCACGACAGACTCTTCGAAGACACATTCTGCCAACACTGTCAATACCAAGGCTTCTGCCGTAGGAGTATTAGCAGAACTCTTGGGCTATGCTGGCAAAAACAGCAGCAACACCACAGGCTCCACCACAAGCAAGGTGGGAAGCATCGTGGGAAGCATTCTCGACAACGTGATTGGCTCAACCACATTCAAGAAAGCCGACCTCTGCGCCCACACATGGAAATATAAATCGCCTGGCTGCGCCTTTACCTCAGAGAACCTGTTGGCGAAAGCGGGTGGTGAAATCGCTGCCAAGAAGGTGGAGGAAAAGTTAAGCACCTATTATCAGAAAGCTGGATTCAGCAGTTCGAACACATACTTCAAGTTCAACGAGGACGGCACCTTCAATGCCAAGATAGACGGAAAGTCATGGAGCGGCACTTACACCTTCGACGAGAAGACTCACGCCATCGACCTGAAAGGCCGTCTGCTGCTCAGCCTCAATGGTTTCGCCACCAAGAACACATCTGGCATCAGCATTCTCTTCGAGTCGAAGAAACTGCTTACCATCATCCAGACGCTGACTGCCCTGAGCGGCAACACCACTCTCGGTACTATCGGCGAAATCTCCAAAAACTATGATGGCATCCGCGTTGGTTTCGACCTCAGCAAGTAAATAAACAAATACAAATTTGAGATTTATCGACCTGTACGGTTGGAACGCCCTGAAAGGGCAGAAGCTCTTAGCCCAGGGCAACGCCCTGGGTATAAAGGCAGTCAGCAAAGCGCCCTGTAAGGGCAAAAGCTTTGTATATTGTCCGGTATTTTAAAGCTTTTGCCCTTACAGGGCGCTTTGCTGACTGCCTTTATACCCAGGGCGTTGCCCTGGGCTAAGAGCTTCTGCCCTTTCAGGGCGTGCTGCGTAATTCCAACCATACAGGTCGAGATTTATTCTTGCCAAGAATTTAAGTAATTGTTTTTTATCACAGAATTCTAAAATTCTTGATAAAAAATATTTCCTTTATTCATTGACCACTTCGACCTGCATCACGACATCCTCTTTGGGACGGTCATCGCGAAGAGTCTCGCAATTCTGAATCTTCTCCACAACATCGAGCCCCTCTACCACTTCACCAAACACGGTGTACTGTCCGTCGAGGAAAGGCGTGCCGCCCAACTCGGTGTAAGCCTTGGTCTGCTCATCAGTAAACTTGGGATAGCCCTGCTCTTTGCAGCGCTTGCGAGTCTCGTCGGCAAGCTCATCCTGGAGTTTCATCAGTCCCTCACGGTCACGACTGCGGCGCAGGTTCATGATTTCATCGTGATGCTCGCGAGCCAACTCGTTGAAAACATTCTGCTCGGCCTGCATCGCCATCTGTTTCTCCATCTGACGCAGCTCGTTCTGTCGATAAGTCTTACCCCACACGATGTAGAACTGGCTTCCGCTGCTCTCGCGCTGTGGGTTCACCTCGTCGCCCAAGCGGGCAGCACTCAGGGCGCCACGCTTATGAAACAGGCGTGGACAGTCTATCTCGGCAGGAATCGTATAGTCGGGGCCGCCCGTTCCCAACATCTTTCCCTTGGGAGCGTTCTTGCTGTCGGGGTCGCCGCCCTGAATCATAAAGTCCTTGATGACACGATGAAAAAGTGTGCCGTCGAAGTATCCTTCCTTAGCCAATTTTATGAAGTTGTCACGATGACGAGGAGTCTCGTCGTAGAGGCGCACGATGATGTCGCCCTCTGTAGTCTTGATTTTTACTGTTGACATATTTGAATTCGATGATAATTTAATCAACTTTTGATAATGAAGAAGTAAAAGAACTAAAAAATTTCAATTACTTATAATATTCCTCCCACTGCTTCATCGCCTCTTTCCAGTCGGTCTGCTCTCCCTCAGCGATGGCCTGCTGCTCGCGTTCAGCCTCATCGCGGGCCTTGTCGCGCGCACGTTTCGCCTTCATTGCCTCAATAGTGGCATCGTCGAGGATCACGATAGCTCCTCGCTTGATGGCGTCTTGCAACTCCTGCTCACCGAAGGCTTTGCCCGGCTCATTGAAGTCGGAGATATTAAACTCGTAGTCGACACGCAGGTCGTGACGTATCTGTTTCTGCTGCAGTCGGTTTCCCGCATTCTTGAGGCGCAGCAACTTTCCTATCTGGCTGATTTCTGCCTGTGAGTATTTATTTCTTCCCATAAATCTTACTTTTCTTCTGCAAAGATAATGGAAAACGAGCGCAAAACATCAAGTTTGCTTGATTTTTTTGCCGAAATGCAGCTAATTTTCTGCAAAGATTCACCATTTTTTGCCACACTGCATCCCTATCAAATCTGAAGACACCAGACTTTTGTCACGATTGCCATTTCCCCGTCATCCTGTTTTTGTAAGGTTTTTAGACATTCCCAACAAGAAATCCGCCCCACCCAACTGCACCCACTGATAAGCAACAGCTCTGTCACGACAAAGCTCCAAGACGAAAAACAGCTCCACCGCCTCGGAAGTTTGACCGATGAAACCGCTAAAAATAGATTTTTAGCCATTTTCTCGCACTCTTTCCCTACCATTCCAAGAACAAAAAAAATGATATTCACAAAACTTCACAACAAGTATTCTCCATCCACACACATCAATAAAAAATGTTGTTATATTTTACCAGAAGTCCTAATCTTGTCATTTTTGTCAAAGTCATTTTTGTCAT
>ULNY01017121.1_pt1 | contig 22948 bp, 24 predicted proteins | sample 1952071 | NCBI WGS metagenome assembly ULNY01 (sample SAMEA4835589, study PRJEB28245) | human gut metagenome | biome: gut microbiome; material: fecal sample | place: Denmark | collected 2008 | reverse complement strand
ATCAATAGGGGCAGTATACCAGCCTAAAAATGTATAGTTTTCTCTAGTTGGAGTTGGCAATGTGCTATTTAGATTATCATATTCTTTTAATATGGTAGTAGAGTAATTATTATATTCTCCTTCTTGAAGAGAAAGGCTTCTGATTTCCAAAGTTCTATTAATATTTGGATTTATCTATAATATAATTAGAATTTCTATCTGGAATAGAAGCGCTTTCTATATTATCAAGGTATATTGCAATTGAAGAATTATCAATGGAATTATATTTTATTAGTATGAATATCGCCACAGAAATAAAAAGAAATAACAATATAAATTTATTTTGCTTCATAACTATTTTCTCCTATCATAAATAATATACACTTAAAAGGATGTATAGTCAATACATCCAATATAATGTATGAGATTATTTCTTTAGAATTAGATGTTTTAAGGAAGATAAAAATGAAAATAGAAAGATTAAGAGAAATAAGAGAAGATAGAGACTATAAGCAAAGTGATATTGCTAGTGTTTTAGGAACAACCCAACAACAATATTCTAAGTATGAATTAGGCATTCAAATAATATCAGTTGAAAGACTAGTAAAACTAGCTAAATTTTATAATACAAGTGTCGATTACCTACTTAGTCTTACTAACGAGCGAAAAGCTTATCCTCGTATAAAGTAATGTTTCAAGTAAAATATTAAAAATATTCTTTATATTTCTATGAATAGTTTACCTATTGTGATAATTAACCGTATTTAATCTTTTGTGAAGAAACATTTCACCTAAAAACACTTGGCAAGTGCCTGATTTGTGCTATAATTTAGATGGAGGTAAAGAAAATGGAAAAGAAAAGTGGAAAAAAGAAAACTTCTACTAAGACTACAAAAACAGCTCCTAAAAAAGAGAATGTAGTAGAACCTGTTGTAGAAGAAAATAAAACTGAAAAAGTAGTTTCCAAAAAAGAAGTAGTAAACGATAAAAAACAACCCACAAAGACTAATCATTTCTTGTTTAAAGCTTTAGCCATTTGTATTCTTGTTGGTATCGTCATCAGTTGGATTATTCCAGCTGGAACCTTTAGTTCTTCAAACTTAACGACTACAGAACCGGCTAGAACTGGTATTAATGAAATGTTCTTATCAATGTTCTATGCATCAAATTACTACTTACTTCAAGTAGTATTAGTGCTAATAGTTGGTCTATTCTATGGTGTTATTTCAAAGACTAATGGTTATAAAGCTCTAATCAATAAAGCTGTCGAATTCTGGAAACCAAGAAAAAAATGGTTTGCACTCGTTCATACTTTAGTTATTGCTTTATATGTATCTATGGCAACTCAAAGTCTACCAATTCTCTTCTTCATTCCAATGATAATTAGTATTGCTAGTCGTCTAGGATATGGTAAGATAAGTAGCGTTGTAATGACATTTGGGGCAATGTTAGTTGGACTTATTGGTCAAACTACAGCAACTTTAGGACTTGATTACTTAGTAAGTACAATGAACGTTAAAATTACAACTAATTTAGGTGTAAGATTTGGTATTCTTGCGGTAAGTTATATTCTCTTAAATTTCTTCTTAATTAAAATGCATAAGAAGGAGAAAAACGAAAACGTCGAACCAATTGACTTACTAGAATTAACTGGTGATGAGAAAAAAGGAAAAGTATGGCCTTATGTCTTAGTCTTCATCGCACTATTTGTCTTTATGATTTTAGGTTATATGCCTTGGAACTCTGCTTTTGGTATTACAGCCTTTGACACATTTCATACTTGGTTAACTACAAAAGTAACAATGACAATTGGCGGCAAAGAGCATGCAATCTTTGGTTACATTCTTGGCAAGGTTAGTGCCTTTGGCTCATGGGATATGTTTACAATTTGCTATATCGCTATGATTATTCTAATCTTTGTCAAACTATTTACAAAGATTAAAATGGATGATTGCTTAGATAGCGTAGTCGCTGGGATGCAAAAAATGTTGAAGCCTGCTTTATTTATTGTTCTTGCTTATACAATGTTTGTTATCTCATACTGGAGTGGCTATACTAATACGATGGTTGATAAAATTGTTGGAACTAACTTTAATCCGTTCAGTGCTAGTGTTGCCAATGCTATCGCAACATTCTTCAATGTTGACTTTGGTTTTAGTGGTTATTCCTTAGGAAGCGTTTACGCTGCTAGATTTGCTGATTATACTGGTACGATGATGACAATTATGACATCCATTAATGGTTTAGTTTCCTTAGTAGCACCAACTAGTGTCTTACTAGTAACAGGATTATCAATGTATGATGTATCTTATAAAAAATGGTTAAAAGCTATTTGGAAATTTGCCGTAATTGTTTTAGTTATTTTGTTAATTTTATTTACCATTATGACTTATGCTTAAGACTTCTTTTAAAGAGGTCTTTTTCTATGCACTTTGTATATATTTTTTTATCGACTCTGTCCTTTTATCTTTTAAATATGTTTGGCGTATTAGAATTGAAATTTTATCATCAAAAAACGCTTGACAATTTCTTCCTCAGAATGCTATAGTATTACTGAATTTTAATTATGGTTCTATTTCGATGGAGCCTAATTTAAATAATAAGATTGATACACCAGGATGTGTGTTAATGGAAGGAGGAATTTTATGACAACTATTAACCAATTAGTTAGAAAAGGAAGAAGTAAGAAAACCAAAAAGAGTAAGAGCCCAGTATTAAATGTTGGCTTCAATTCTATGGAAAGAAAAGAAACTGAAACAAATAGTCCACAAAAACGTGGTGTTTGTACAAGAGTTGCTACTCGTACACCAAAGAAACCAAACTCAGCATTAAGAAAATATGCTCGTGTTAGATTATCAAATGGTCGTGAAGTTGATACTTATATTCCAGGTGAAGGTCATAACTTACAAGAACATAGCGTAGTATTAATTCGTGGTGGTCGTGTTAAGGACCTTATCGGTGTTAGATATCACATTGTACGTGGTACACTTGATACTCAAGGCGTTAATAATAGAAAACAAGGTCGTAGTAAATACGGTACTAAAAAACCAAAAACTAAATAATAATTAAAGGAAGGAGAAGATAATTATGCGTAAAAGACGTGCTGTAAAAAGAGATGTATTACCTGATCCAATATACAATTCAAAAGTCGTTACTAAACTAGTAAACGCTCTTATGATTGGTGGTAAAAAAGGTACTGCACAAAAAATTCTTTATGATGCATTTGCCATTGTAGAAAAGCAAACAAAAAAAGACCCAATGGAAGTTTACAATGAAGCCATGAAGAATATTATGCCTGCTCTAGAAGTTAAATCTAGACGTGTTGGTGGTTCTAATGTTCAAGTTCCACTAGAAGTAAGCCCAGAAAGAGCTCAATCACTAGCTCTAAGATGGTTAGTAAATTATGCTAAAAATGGACGTGGAAAAACTATGTCTGAAAAATTAGCAAACGAAATTATGGATGCTGCAAAAGGCGTTGGTGGAGCTGTTAAGAAACGTGAAGATACTCACAAAATGGCTGAAGCTAATAAAGCATTTGCTCATTATAGATGGTAGGAGAAATATATGGCAAGAGATGTCTCAATTGACAAAGTAAGAAACATCGGTATCATGGCCCACATTGATGCCGGAAAAACAACTACTACTGAACGTGTATTATTCCACACTGGAGTAACACATAAAATTGGTGAAACTCATGATGGTGAGTCGCAAATGGACTGGATGGAACAAGAAAAAGAAAGGGGTATTACAATTACTTCTGCTGCAACAACTGCACACTGGAAGGGATACCGTTTCAATATTATTGATACCCCAGGTCACGTAGACTTTACTGTAGAAGTTTCACGTAGTTTAAGAGTTCTAGATGGCGCTGTAGCATTAATAGATGCTCAAGCTGGTGTAGAACCACAAACTGAAACTGTATGGCGTCAAGCAACTGAATTCAAAGTTCCAAGAATTATTTTTGCTAATAAAATGGATAAAATGGGTGCAGACTTCGTTTACAGTTTAGATACAATTGACAAAAGATTAGGTGTTAATGCTAAACCTATCGAATGGCCAATTGGACAAGAATCTGAATTCAATGGAATCATTGATTTAGTAACTATGAAAGCTTATCATTATGATGGACAACAAGCTGAAAATCCTGTAGAAATCGAAATTCCAGCAGAATTAAAGGCTGAGGCAGAAAAGAGACGTTCTGATTTAGTTGAAACTGTTGTTGAATTTGATGATGAGTTAATGGAAAAATACCTTGGCGGTGAAGAATTAACTATTGAAGAAATTAAGCATTGTATTCGTAAGGGTACACTTGCTGCTGAATTCTTCCCAGTTATGTGCGGAACTGCTCTAGGAAATATTGGTGTAAAATTATTACTAGATGCTGTTATCGATTATTTACCAGCTCCAACTGACGTTCCATCAATTGAATGTTATAATCCAAAGACTGGTGAAGATATAATGCGTCATCCAAGTGATAGCGAACCATTTACAGCTTTAGCATTTAAGATTATGACAGACCCATTTGTAGGTAGATTAGCATTTTTCCGTGTTTACTCTGGTAAATTAACAAGTGGTTCATACGTTTTAAATAGTACTAAGGGTGAAAAAGAAAGAATTGGTCGTATCCTACAGATGCATGCCAATACTCGTAAAGAAATTTCTGAAGTATACTGTGGAGAAATTGCTGCTGCTGTTGGTTTAAAAAATACCACTACTGCTGATACATTATGTGATGAAAAGAACCCAGTTATCATGAAAGGTATGGAATTCCCATTACCAGTTATTGATGAAGCAATCGAACCAAAGAGTAAAAATGACCAAGATAAAATGGCCCTTGCTCTTCAAAAACTTGCAGAAGAAGACCCAACATTCAAATACAAGACTGACCATGAAACAGGTCAAACTGTTATCAGTGGTATGGGTGAATTACACTTAGATGTTCTTGTTGATAGAATGCGTAGAGAATTTAATGTTGAATGCAACATCGGTAAACCACAAGTTGCTTATCGTGAAACAATCACTCAAGTTGGTGAATGTGAAGGACGTTATATTAAGCAATCTGGTGGTCGTGGACAATACGGTCATGTTTGGGTTAGATTTGAACCAAATCCAGGTAAAGGTTATGAATTTGTTGATGCTATCGTTGGTGGTGTAGTTCCTCGTGAATATATTCCAGTAACTGATAAAGGTTTACAAGAAGCCCTTGCTGGTGGCGTTTTAGCAGGATACCCAATGGTTGATGTTAAAGCTACATTATACGATGGCTCATACCATGATGTCGATTCATCAGAAATGGCCTTCAAAATTGCTGCTTCTCTAGCAGTTAAAGAAACTAAGAATAAATGTAAACCAGTTATTCTAGAACCAATTATGAAAGTTGCTGTAACCGTTCCAGAAGAATATATGGGTAATGTTATGGGTGACTTAACAAGTCGTAGAGGTCGTCCACTAGGTCAAGAATCTCGTGGCAATGCTCTACAAATCTTAGCAATGGTTCCACTAGCTGAAATGTTTGGTTATGCTACTTCTCTAAGAAGTAATACCCAAGGTCGTGGAAACTTTGTAATGGAGCTAGATCACTATGATGAAGTTCCAAAATCTATCGCTGAAGATATCATAAAGAAAAACAGCGCTAACTAAAAATAATACTTGAAAAAACATCAAGCATTAGATAAAATAAATATGTAATTAAAAAGAAGGAGAATATTTAATATGGCAAAAGAAAAATTTGACAGAAGTAAAGAGCATTTAAATATTGGTACTATCGGTCATGTAGACCATGGTAAAACTACTTTAACTGCTGCTATTACTAAATATTTCAGTAAAGAGTTCAAAGATTATTCAGAAATCGATGCAGCTCCTGAAGAAAGAGAAAGAGGTATTACAATTAATACCGCTCACGTTGAGTATGAAACTGCAACTCGTCACTATGCTCACGTAGATTGCCCAGGTCATGCTGACTACGTTAAAAATATGATTACTGGTGCAGCCCAAATGGATGGTGCTATCCTAGTTGTTTCAGCAACAGATGGTCCTATGCCTCAAACTAGAGAACATATTTTACTTGCTCGTCAAGTAGGTGTTCCTAAAATTCTTGTATTTATCAACAAATGTGATATGGTTGAAGATCCTGAATTATTAGACTTAGTAGAAATGGAAATCCGTGAATTATTAGGAGAATATGGTTTTGATGCTAATTGTCCTATCATCCGTGGATCTGCTCTTAAGGCTCTTGAGGGTGATGAATCTGATATGGGTGCTGGCGCAATTAAGAAATTAATGGAAGCTTGCGATACATATTTTGATGTTCCCGTAAGAGACTTAGATAAACCATTCTTAATGAGTATCGAAGATGTATTTACTATTTCTGGACGTGGTACAGTTGTTACTGGTCGTGTAGAACGTGGTAAATTACAACTTAACGATGAAGTTGAAATCGTTGGTCTTAAACCTACAAGAAAGACTGTTGTTACTGGTATCGAAATGTTTAGAAAATCTCTAGACTTTGCTCAAGCTGGTGATAATGCTGGTGCATTACTTCGTGGTATTAACCGTGATGAAGTAGAACGTGGACAAGTTCTTGCTAAACCAGGTTCAGTTACTCCTCATCATAAATTTACTGCTAAAGTTTATGTATTAAGCAAAGAAGAAGGCGGACGTCATACTCCATTCTTCTCAAACTACAGACCTCAATTCTATTTCAGAACAACTGATGTTACTGGTGTTATTGAATTACCAGCAGGTGTTGAAATGGTTATGCCAGGCGACAATGTTGATATGACAGTAGAATTAATTGCACCAATTGCCTTAGAAAAAGGTACTAAGTTCTCTATCCGTGAAGGTGGACGTACTGTAGGTGCTGGTTCTGTTACTGACATTCTTGAGTAATTAAACTGGGAAGATTAAGTGAAACTTTAATGTTTCGCTTTTTTTTTGCCTAAAATTGGATATAATATACTTAAGTGGGTGTCATTATGGCGAAAAAAAGAAGAAAAAGAAGAAAATTAAAAAAAGCTCCGCGAACGATTTTGCTAATTATTATTTTAGTTGTATTATTTTTGATTTTAAAAAATTCCTTTAATAATTATGAAGAAACTTTTAACAGTACTTATGATTATTTAAAAGAAAAAATTGAAGCGGTAAAGTCAAAACAAGATAAAAAAGCTGAATTAGAGAAAAAATATAATGATTGCTTAGCTCAAGAATATACAGAAGAAGAAAAAACGGGAAATTTAGAGCAGAAAGAAATTGAATTAACAACATATTTAAAAAAATATAGCGTTAGTGTAAAATTTGTGGATATTAAAACTAACTATACTTATGTGTATAATCAGGATAAAATTTATTATGCTGCCAGTACTATTAAAATACTTGATGCCTTATATATCTATGAAGAAGCTGCTAAAGGAAATATTAACTTGGATGAAACTGTAAAATACTTAGCTAAGTTCAAGTCTAGTTATTCAGCTGGTATGATCAAACATAAAATCAATGATATGGTAAGTTTACGAGACCTTGTTAAATATGCAATTACTGTTAGTGATAATACGGCACATCATATGCTTGTTAACTATATTGGTTACGATAATTTAAAAGCTTTTGGTAATTCTTTGGGTGCTACCTCAACTTTAAATCATTCTGTTCTTGGAAAAGATAATTTTGGCGACATGAATGTCAACGATGCCATAATATATGTAAAAGAATTGTATAATTTTATAAATAATAATTCTACATTAGGCAAAGAATTAAAATCATACTTCACTTCTAGTCAGGATAATTACTTAAAAGATGAAGATAGAAAAATAGAAGCTGCCACTAAGTATGGCCAATATAATAGTTATTTTCATAATAATGGGATTGTTTATTATACCAATCCTTATTATGCGAGTATCCTAACCGAGCTCGGCAATAGTAATTATAAAGAGATAATTTCTAATATTAATAAGAAATATCAAGAGCTAGAGGATACTTTATATAGTAATAGAATCAATTATTGTCAAGAACAAATTTATGGCTCGGAATAGTTTGACAATTAAAAGTTAAAATCTTACAATATTGTTGGAAAGGTAATTTATGAAAGAAAAGAAAAAATTATTTAATATTGCCACTTACGGTCAAATGGTAATTGACATTTTACTATTTGCTTTAGGTGTGTATTTTGCTAGTAATCCTAGTAGTTCAACAACGGTGTTAGGAGTAGGGTTTGGTATTACACTAGTTATCATTGGTATTTATAACATCATCAAGTACATTATTAATATGCAACATAGTCCTTTCTTTGTTGCTGAAGTAACTTATGGTATTTTAAGCGCCATCGCTGGTATTTTTATGATTATTAATCCTTTATCTTTATCAGGAATAATAACTATTGGTCTTGGCATTTGGCTAATTTTATCAGCATCCTTTAAGTTTGCCTTAGCTTTACAATTAAAGAAATTTAAAGAGGAGACATGGTTATTTTCTTTAGTGACTTCTATATTGACCTTAATTATTGGTATTGTTGTAATCATTAATCCTTTTAAAACGGCTTTAGTTTTAACTACATTCGTTGGGATAATTACTTGCGTTTATGCCGCTATTGATTTTCTACAACAAATATTATTTAGACAAAGAGTTAAAGAAATAGTTAAAATACTTTTTGAATAAAATTGCTTTAATAGCAGTTTTTTTCTTGGAAATAATTAATTATTTATTAAAAACGATATAATCAATTCCAAAATAGCTTGAAAGATTGTGATATTTAAAAGAGACATAATCATCTGATTTTTCAGAGGATTTTATTGCTAAAAAAAATAAAAAGATGTATACTATAAAAGTACAAAATGAAGGTGGTAATTATATGAAAATAAAGAAAATATTTGCAAGAGAAATCCTTGATTCAAGAGGAAATCCTACTGTTGAATGCGATTGTGAATTAGAAAATGGCATTATTGCAACTGCTTCTGTTCCATCTGGAGCTTCAACTGGATCTAGAGAAGCACTTGAACTAAGAGATGGTGACAAAAATCGTTATAATGGCAAAGGAGTATTAAAAGCTGTATCTAATGTTAATGATATTATTGCCAAAGAATTAGAAGGAAAAGAACTAATTCAAAATGAAATTGATGCGACTTTATTAAAATTAGATGGAACTGAATTTAAAACTAAATTAGGAGCCAATGCTACTTTAGCTGTTTCACTAGCTTGTTTAAAAGCTGCTGCCAAAGCTGCTAATAAAGAATTATACGAATTTGTTTCTAATGGAAATGTTGGCTTACCTATTCCTATGATGAATATCGTTAATGGTGGCAAACATGCTAATAATGATTTAGATATTCAAGAATTTATGATTGTTCCTGTTATTAAACCATTCAAAGAAAGATTAAGAGCTGGTGCTGAAGTATTTCATACACTAAAGAAAATTCTTGATGGTATGGGTTTATCAACAGGTGTTGGTGATGAAGGCGGTTTTGCTCCAAACTTAAAAAATAATGAAGAAGCTTTAGAACTTATCGTTAAAGCCATAACTGAAGCTGGCTATAAACCAGGTGAAGAGGTATTTATCGCTCTAGATGCTGCTTCAAGTGAAATGTATGATGATGCAACTAAGACTTATAGTGTTGATAAGAAAAACTTAACTAGTGAAGATTTAACGAATTATTATTTAGGTTTAATCGCTAAGTATCCAATTATTAGTATTGAAGATGCTTTCATGGAAGATGATTTTGAATCGTTAGCAAAATTAACAGCCAAGATAGGTGAAAAGATTATGCTAGTTGGTGATGATTACTTCGTAACCAATAAGAAATTCTTACAAAAAGCTATCGATATGCATGCTGGTAATGCCATTCTGTTAAAAGCAAACCAAATTGGTACTGTTTCAGAAATGATGCAAACAATTTTACTAGCTAGACAAAATAATTATAAAATGGTAATTTCTCATCGTAGTGGTGAAACCGAAGATACCTTTATTGCTGATTTAGCCGTTGGTTTAGATATTCCATACATTAAAACTGGTTCTCTATCACGTGGTGAAAGAATAGCTAAATATAATCGCTTATTAAGAATTGAAGAAAAACTAACTGAAAAATAGGAAATCAAACTTATAATTTCTGTTAATTCTTGAAATTGATGGGTAAGTATGATATAGTTTTACAAGAAATGGAAGTGGCAATCATGGAAACTGCATTATTAGTTGTATCAATATTTTTAATTGCTATAGTCTTATTACAAAGCAATAAAGCAAGCGATGCTGGACAAATTATATCTGGTGGTAATGAAGCTTTGTTTACTCATCAAAAAGAAAGAGGATTAGAGTTACTTATTAGTCGTTTAACTTTAATACTAGGAATTCTTTTCTTCGTAATAGCGTTGATTATATTTTTACAAAAATAAAAGTCTTACAATTAAAAGACTTTTTTTTAAACTAAATATGTCTTATAATGGAATTAGAGGTAAAAAATGAATAATAAAGGTTTTACATTAATCGAATTGATTGCAACCATTCTCTTAATTGTTCTGTCATCAACCGTAGTTGTTATTAATTTAGGCGGTAGTACTAGTAAACAAGAACAAACTCTGGCTGAAAAAAATAATAAAAGAATAACCGATGTTGCCTGTAATGCCGTTGACAGCATAAATATTAAAACAATCGCTGGTTTTACACGTGATGAATGTATGGCAAAAAGTGCCGGGCAATGTCATATAACATTAAAACAATTAATAGACAATGGTTTAATTGATGCCTATACAACCTATGATGATACTGGTCTTGATATTAAAACTAGGTTAAAAGAATATGGCAGTTATGTGATTATACGTTGGAATAATGATAATGGTTACCTTGTAAAAGACTGTGAATTTCACCAAGAATTAAATGGTTAATATAGAAAGGTTTATATGAAAGAACAAGTTTTAAATACTTTAAAAAATATACATGAAGCTAAGACTTTAATAGAAATAAATGACTTATTAAATTTAAAAACTGCAGAAGAGTTAAAAGAATTACAAGATACTTTGAATGCTTTAATTAACGAGTACTTAGTTTTTTATACAAAGAAAGGTAAATATATTCTTCTAAAAAATTGCCCATCTCTTAAAATAGGTAAATTATCTGTTAATAAAAAAGGCTTTGGATTTGTTATTCTTCCAGAAGAAGATGATATTTATATTGATAAAACTAATCTTAAAGATGCTATCTCCGATGATATTGTTTTATGTGAAGTGACTTCTAAGGGTGATAGACCAGAGGGAAAGATTGTTAAAATAATTAAAAGAGACTTAAAGAATGTAGTCGGTGAAGTCTATGTTAAACAACATAAAATGTACTTGAAACTAGATGATTCTAGTAAAGATATTAGTGTTTTACTAAATCCTGATACAACTCATAACTGTGTTGAAGGCCATAAAGTCTTAGTAGAAATCACGGAACGTCTTAAAAATCATTTATACTTAGGTGATGTCTTAAAGATAATAGGTCATAAAAATGATCCTCAAGTAGATATTTTAAGTATTGCATATAAATATGGGATTTATGAAGATTTTAATCCTAGAGTTATTGAAGAACTTGATGATATTCCTGATGAAGTTGATTCTAGTGAATTAAAGAATCGCCGTGATTTAACTGATAAAGTGATTTTTACCATCGATGGAGATGATACTAAAGATATTGATGATGCTATTAGCTTGGAAAAAGATGGCGATAATTATGTCCTAGGAGTTCACATTGCTGATGTCTCTAACTATGTTAAAGAAAATACGGCTTTGGGTGATGAGGCTTACAATCGGGGGACTTCTTCTTATCTAGCAGATACCGTAATTCCCATGTTACCTCATAAGCTTTCTAATGGAATTTGTTCTTTAAATGAAGGGGTTATACGACTTAGTATGTCGTGCGTGATGACTTATAATCCTGAAGGACAATTGGTATCTTATGATATTTTTCCTAGTTACCTAAAGAGTCGTAAGAAAATGACTTATAAAAATGTTAATAAAATTATTATGGAAAATACTATTCCTGATGGTTATGAGGATTTTGCTGATACTTTAAAAGAAATGCATAAACTTGCTAAAATACTTCGCAAAGCTAAAGAAAGAAGAGGCTACATTGACTTTGATTTAGATGAAGTAAAAATTATTCAAGATGAAAAAGGATGCGCTATTGACATTGAAAAACGTGTTCGCGGTGAAGGGGAAAAATTAATTGAAGACTTTATGATAGCGGCCAATGAGTGTGTTGCTAGTCACATTTATAACATGGATTTACCATTTATCTACCGTATCCATGAAGTTCCTAAACCAGAAAAAATTGAAGAATTTATGACAATGGTAAAAATTCTTGGCTACAGGATTAGAACTAACACTAAAGAAATAACCCCTCGGACAATGCAAAGTATTCTTAATGAATTAAAAGATAAAAAAGAATTTGCTATTCTTTCGGAAATGTTACTTCGTAGTATGCGTAAAGCAGAATATTCTAGTGAAAATCTAGGACACTTCGGTATTGCCTCCCGTGCTTATACCCATTTTACGTCACCAATTAGACGTTATCCTGACTTAGAAGTTCATCGCCTTTTAAAGAAGTATTTAGTGGAAAATGATTATTCTAAAACTACTATCAATACTTTAGAAAATTCCCTTGCTCAGATAGCAGCACATAGTAGTGAACGTGAAGTGGCTGCGGTTAACGCTGAACGAGATGTAGACGATATGAAAATGGCTGAGTATATGGAAAATCATATTGGGGAAGAATTTATCGGCAAGATTAACACTATAACTAACTTTGGTTTCTTTGTTGAATTAGATAATTTAATTGAGGGCTTGGTTCATATCAGTACTCTAAAAGGAGATTATTTCAATTACGTTCCTGAACTTTTAAGTATGGTTGGCAAAAGTACTAAAAAAACATATAGACTAGGAGATAAAGTAAAAGTCCGTTGCGTTGCTGCTAGCAAAGAAACAGCGATGATTGACTTTGAAATTGTAGAAGAAAAAAATGGAAATCGTAAACAGAAAAGCAAAATTTGAGTATTTTATCGAAGAAACTTATGAAGCAGGGATTGAACTTAAAGGTACCGAAATTAAATCGATTCGTAAATCAGCCGTTGATTTAAGAGATTCTTATGTCCTAATCCGTAAAAATGAAGTATATCTTCTAAATGCTTTTATTGGTAAATATGAAGAAGGTAATATCTTTAACCATGATGAACGCCGTACTCGAAAACTTCTTCTTCATAAGAATGAAATAAAAAAATTATACACTGGTGTTACTCGAAATGGCTATGCTTTAATTCCTTTGGATATTCATTTTAAGAATGGCAAAGCCAAAGTAACAATTGGCTTATGTAAAGGGAAAAAACTTTATGATAAGAGAGAAACTATTAAAGAAAGAGACTTGCAAAGACAAGCGAAAAGACTAAATAACTATTAAGAGTGGGGAATATTATGAAAAAATTAAGTTTAAAAGGAAAAATTATTTTAGGAGTAATTGGTGGTGCTATTCTTCTTTTGATTATTATTATCATCTTGAATTTAATTCCTAAGAAGAATGTTAGTGATACTCCAAATGATAATCAAAATCAAAATAACAATGTTACCGAGCCAGAAAAACCTAAGTTGAAAATAATGGATTTAGATTCCAAAAGTCGTAGTTATGCCGTGATGATAAACAATCATTACCAAGCTAGGGCTCACCATGCGGGACTTCAAGATGCTTACTTAATCTATGAAATTATCGTTGAGGGTGGCCTAACGAGATATATGGCTTTATTTAAAGACCAAGAAACCGCCAAGATAGGCAGTATTCGTTCTAGTCGCCATTACTTTTTAGATTATGCAATGGAAAATGATGCTATCTACGTTCATTGGGGGTGGTCTCCACAAGCTCAAGGAGACATTTCTACTTATAAAATCAATAATATTAATGGCTTAACCGGTGAGGGGACTTACTTTTATCGTGATAAGACTTTAAAAGTTTCCAGGGAACATACTGGATTTACGACTATGGAAATGTTAAAGAAAGCTGCTAATAAATATGGTTATCGTACGACTTCTGATGTTACTCCTCTTCTAAATTATCAAATTGAAGAACTTAACGCTGATGATTTTAATGATAAAATACCGGCTAATACAGTGACTATTAAATATTCATCTAGTATTACTGATAAATATGTCTATGATACAGAGAATAAAGTCTACAAAAGATATGTTAATAACAAAGAACATATTGATGATATCACTAAAAAACAATATACTTTTAAGAATATTATTACTTATCAAGTAAGCAATTCTACTATTTCGGGTGATGATAAGGGTCGTCAAACTTTGAATAATATTGGTAAAGGAACAGGCTATTATATATCCGATGGGTATGCCATAAAGATTAAATGGGAGAAGACTGCTCGTGATAGTAAGACTGTTTATACTTATCTTGATGGTACACCTTTAAAAGTTAATGATGGTAATACTTTTATTCAAATTCAGCCGAAAAATCAAACTTTAAAAATCGAAGAATAGGAGACTATATGGAAAACTTATTGAAAGCTTTAGCCGATTATTATATTTTATTTATTCTTTTAGCACTCATTGGTATCTTCGCTATTATCGGTTACTTCATTGATAAAAAACATCCCATTGAAAAAGAAGCAGAGCCTACCCTTGATATGGATGCAGTGGCTAAAAAAGGGGGAGTTGGTCTAGGTACTTCTTTAAATCAAAACCCAAGCCCTTCTGGTGAAAAAGTCGAACAACTTGATATGAATATTCCCTCGAACGATAATAATACCATTTTAATGCAGAGTAATACTAATAATCAGCAATAATGAGCAATTCTTAAATAAATGAGAATTGTCTTTTTATATAAATGCAATTTATACAAATTTACTAACCATATTTAAATATTTTTTAAGAGCTAGTCTCCAAGAGAGGGACTAGAAATCTAAAAAAGAATTTGCTATAATAAACTAGAATAAGAAAGAGAGATGTTGTTATGACACTTCAAACCATATGGAATGTATTTACAAAGATAATCGACATATCATTAGTTTGGTTAATGTTTTATTATATACTAAAGAATATTAAAAATAATGTTAAAATGGTTCTTATTGTTAAGGGAATTATCTTAATTTTAGCTATTAAGCTTTTAAGTAATCTTCTTAATCTTTATACCATTGGCTTACTTTTAGAGTATGTCTTAGAATGGGGGCCATTAGCTATCATTGTGATTTTTCAACCTGAAATTCGTAATGTCTTAGAGTCTATTGGTCGTACCCAATTACTAGGGCGTCATAAGATTTTAACCGTTGATGAAAGAGAAAGAGTCGTTTATGAAATTATGGATGCAGTTGAATATTTGAAAAAGAATCGTATCGGTGCTTTAATCGTTATTGAACGTGATATGTCCTTACAAGAATATATTACTCCCGCAACCAAGGTTTACGCAGATCTTACTAGTCCATTATTAGGAACTATTTTCTTCCCTAATAGTCCACTTCACGATGGCGGCGTTATTATCCAAGGTGATAGAATTACTTGTGCTGGTGCGGTTTTCAAGACTAGTATGAACCCTGCTATTTCTAAACGTTTAGGAACTCGTCATCGTGCCGCTTTAGGTATTGCTGAAGAGACCGATGCTATTGCTTTAGTTGTTTCTGAAGAGACAGGTAAACTTTCAATAGCGGTTGATAGTGAATTAAAATATAACTTATCTTTAGATGAATTTAGAATGACTTTAGTTGATGAATTAAAACCAAAGACGGAAATATTCTACGATGCCGATAATAATGATGATACCAAGGAAAGTGGTGATTTAGATGAATAAAATTTTCCAATTAATCGGTGCTTTAGCTAAGTTTTTGTATGGATTGTTAGATAAATACATTATCACTCCTATTAGTAAAATCATCTATAATATCAATAAAAAGATTAATAAAAATAATTTTAAGATAGAAAAAATTCTTAATCGTCCCAATATGCTTCTTTATATTTCTTTGGGTCTGGCTATTATAGTCTTCCTTTTGATTGATAAAAAGGTTATTAATCTTGTGGAAACCGAAGCCGAAATTATTACTAATCAACCGATTAAAGTTGAGTACAATACTGAAGCCTATGTTATTGAGGATTTACCAGAAACCGCCGATATTACCTTAATTGGTCGGAAAAATGACCTCTACTTAGCTAAACAATTAGGAGAAAATGAGGTTGTCCTTGATTTAACCGATTATACCCCAAGAGATGAACCTTATCGTGTAAAATTAACTTATAATCAAACTATCAATACTCTCCGTTATAAGCTTGACCCTAATTACATTTATGTAACAATTAAGAAGAAAGTATCAAGTCTTAAGACAATTACTTATGATATTATCAATCAAGATAAACTAAATGAATCTTATCCCGAACTAAGTGTTTCCAATATAGAACTTAATAAGAGTGAAGTAGTAGTTAAAGGTAGTCAAGATACTTTAGATAAAATTGCGACTGTTAAAGCCTTAATTGACTTAAATAATAAAGAATTCACTGCTAAAGGTACTTATACTTTAGAAAATGTTCCTATCGTTGCTTATGATGAGACTGGCAATATCTTAAAGAATGTAGAAATTGTTCCTTCAAGTATCAGCGCTACGGTAACATTTACTTCTTATAGTAAGAGTGTTCCTATTCAATTATTAACTACTGGTGATTTAGTTGCTGGTAAAGCTATCAGTTCCATCACAATAAATGGTAAGAGTGACTATAACGTGACTATTTATGGTGAACAACAAGCCTTAGAGTCTATTGACTGTGTTCCTGTTACTATCGATTTAACCGACCAAGGTAATAATGGTTCCAAGACTTATAATGTTACTATTTCGAAACCAACTGGTGTTCGTTATATGCCAACAACTAGTGCTAGTATCGTTGTTAACTTTGGAGAAGCTAAACAAAAAACTATTAATAATGTCCAGATAAATGTTCGTAATACGCCAAGTGGTTTAACTGCTAACGCGATTGGCAGTGCCTCTGTTAACGTTCAAGTTATCGGTGTGGAAAGCGTAATCAACTCGATTGATGCTTCTAATATCTCTGCTTATATTGATTTAACCGGCTATGCCGCTGGCACTCATAAAGTTCCTGTTTATATTACTGGTAACTCCATCAATACCGCAATGGCTAAATTTATTGTTGAAAGCGAAGTTGAGATATCGCTAACCCAATCCAAATAAAAAAGTCCAAACTAAAAGAATTATTTATTCTTAAAGTCCTTTGGGCTTTTTTTAGTCTTTAGGTTCACCCATATAATCAACATCAGCAAATAAAATACCGATATTAATTAAACCGCAAACACCAACAATAATATAAATTATCTTCTCTAAAACTGGAATGCTTTTAAATAAAGCTGTTACAAGATTAAAATCAAATAACCCAATTAAGCCCCAGTTAACTGCCCCAATAATCGTGAATACTAGGCAAATCTTTTGTAATGTTTTCATCATTTATTCCTTTCATACCCTTAGTATTATCAATATTTAGAATATTATTCATCAATATAAATATAATTTATTAGAAAAGGAGTCAGATAATGAAAAAATTCATATATCTTATATTAACTATCTTTCTTATAACCGGGTGTTCTTCGAAAATGGATAAGAAAATACTGAAAGAATTTAAAGATAATGTTAATAGTAGTAAATCATATGTCATAGCTGGTACTCTAGATATTTTTAACGATGAAGATAAATTTAACTACGATATAACGGTTTCTTATAAAAAAGGTGATTTTTACAAAGTAGTTCTTACTAATCAGACTAGTGGTCATGAACAAGTAATCCTAAAGAATAAAGACGGTGTTTACTTAATTACCCCAAGTCTTAATAAGAGTTTTAAATTTCAAAGTAGTTGGCCTGATAATTCCAGCCAAACCTATATCCTTGCTTCGCTTCTTACTGATTTAACTAATTCTGAAGATAAAAAATTCACCGAAGAAAATGACTATTATGTCTTAACAAGTAATGTTAACTATCCTAATAACAGTAAATTAAGCTATCAGAAATTGTACTTCGATAAGGAGATTAATCTCAAGAAAGTTGAAGTCTATGATACTAGTGATACCGTAAAAATAACTTTTAATATAAATTCAATTGATTATAAAGCTAATCTTGAAGATAATTATTTTGATTTATCCAAGGTAGTTGATAGTAACTGTTGTAAAGAAACTGAAGAGTCTTCAAGCTTTAATGATATTCTTTATCCACTTTATATTCCTAAAGATACTTATTTAACGGCCAAAGAGACTATTAATACGGATAATGGTAACCGAGCTATCTTGACCTTTGGCGGTGCGAAAGACTTTGTCTTAGTTGAAGAAGCTAGTCGTGCGAATAATGAATTAGAAGTAATACCCATTTATGGCGAACCTCTAATGATGAATGGTAATATAGGAGCTTTAAGTGGTAATGCTATCTATTGGACTAGTAATAATATAGATTACTATTTAGCAGGTAGTTCCCTATCTAGTGAAGAACTCTTAAGTGTTGCTAACTCTATCTCTAATACTATTGTCACTAGTAAATAAATATATGCAGAAATTACAAAATCAATCTCTGATAACTAAATTATTTGTAGATTGATTTTTTTGATGAGACTGCTTTTTTTAAATTTTTTTCAAAAAGATATTAAATTTCTTAAAAAATTCTAAAAAAGCCCCAGGAAGTAACAAATAATGCTAGAAAAGCCTTATCTTATGATATAATGAAGTCAGGTGGTGAATATGAAGTTAGAAAACGAAGAAACAAAAACTGTTAAGCAATTCATTGTTATTTTCCTAATCGTTTTAGTAATCGTTGGGGCTATATACTTATTAACTTCAAAAGTAGTTAAAAAAGATGATAATACTACGAGTAGTAATGATTCCGGTAACGTAAGTAATCTAATCGATCCAACAGTGGCCATTGTTGGTACTATGCTAAAAAAAGGTACGGGTACTTATTATGTTCTTTTGTATGATACAACTAAAGAAGATGCAAGTACATATGCCCGCCTTTTATCAAGCTATAGTAATACTAAGAATGCCATTACAACTTATACCGTTGATTTAAGTAATCCATTAAACAGTAAATACATAGCAACTGATGATAAAACTAATCCAACCGCAAGTAATTTAGCTGATTTACGTTTCGGAGCGGTAACTTTATTAAAAGTTAAAGATAATAAGATTACCAATGCTTATGAAACGGTTGAAAAAATTAAAAGTGAATGGAAAATAACTGATTAGTAAATAGTTTGCTAAAAAACCATTAATCAAAAATGGTAACATTAATAACTGACATTTGTTAGTTATTTTTCTTTTCTTAAGATTTAAAGTGTGCTAAGATTAAATAGAGTGATAATATGAATAATGAAAATAAAGATATAAAGGATATAAAAAGTCTCGAAGACAATAATAATCTAAAGAAAGAAGAAAAATATGCATCAGGAATGCAAGTTCCTAAAGATGATACTCCCCCAAAAGAAGTAAAAGATGTTTCTAAAGAGGAAATTAGTAATTCTCCAAGTAATTTAAACAAAGGTAATAAAGAGTTAGATAATTCTAAAGAAGAAAAAGTTACTAGGATAATTAAACCATCATTCTTAAAAAGTGATTTTCCAGAAAATATTGATAATCTTTTAGAGGATAGTAAGGATAATAAAGCAAACTATGCTTCTAAATATAAAGATACTCCAAGCTTTAGTCTTAAAGAAATGTTAGTTATCATCACAATTACCGGTGTCATTTGTGCCTTTGCTGGTGGCGCCGTCATAAATCATAAATATAGTACGAAGAACGGCACTAGTTACACAACTCTTCTAAAAGATGAGAATTTAAAAGAATTTTTAGATGTTTATGCAACTTTAAATAAAGATTACTATGCTAGCGTCGATAAAAAAAGTGCTATCGATGGAGCCATTGATGGTCTTATGAAAAATGCTTATGATGATTATACTTCTTATCTTGATAAAGATGCCGCCTCTTCCTTAAACGACTCTCTTAACGGGACATACGAGGGAATAGGTATTAGCATAAGTAATGCTACTCCAGGATTAATTGTTAATGTCTATTTAGATTCTCCTGCTAAAAAGGCTGGCCTATTAGAAAATGATATTATAACAGCTATTAACTCTCAAGATATCTCTAGTCTTTCTAGTAATGAAATTGCTAAACTAATTAAAGAAAGCCTAAGTAAAAAGGTTAATCTGACAATCAAAAGAGGTGAAGAAACCTTTAATGTTGATGTTAATATCGAAACTCTTTCCACTCCTGCCGTTGATTATAAAGTCCTAAGTAACGAAGAAAAGAAAGTTGGATATTTAGCGATTACCACTTTTAGCAATACTCTAGGTAGCCAAGTTAAAAGTGCTTTAGAAGAAATGGAGAGTACGGGAATTGAATCTTTAATTCTTGACTTACGTAATAATGGTGGTGGCCTTTTAAGTGCCGCTGTTGATGTTGCAAATCTCTTTCTAGAAAAAGGTAAGACTATCTATGGTATCGAAGGTAGGAATGGTCAAGATACTAAATTCTATTATGATACTACTAGTACCAAAAGAGAATATCCAATCGTTATCTTAATGAATGGCGCTACCGCTTCCGCTAGTGAAATCTTGGCTTCCGCTCTTATTGACTCTTATGGAGCTACTTCTGTTGGTACTACTAGCTATGGAAAAGGTAAAGTTCAACAAACTAAACATTTGTCTGATGGTTCTCTTGTTAAATATACAACTTCTCGTTGGGTAACTCCTAATAATGAATGTATCGATACCTATGGTATCAGTCCACAGTATGGTGTCGAATTAGATGTTAAATATGATGAAGAAGAAAATATCATCGGTGTTACCGATAATCAGTTAGCTAAAGCTAGAAGTCTTTTAGGACTTTCTGAATATGATGAAACTAATCCTCGATATGAAGATACTGTAAGTAATCAGGAAAATAACAATCTAGAAAATAAAGATAATAATCAAGAGAATAATAATAATGAGAATACTAGCTCTAGTGATGAAAATAAAGTTTCTGGTGAATAGAATTTAGTTAAATCCTAAATTATAAAAAATTCAAAAATATTTTTGTAACAGATTAAATAAAATAAGATAAGTAAATAAAGATAAAAGAAAATCAAAAAAAGAGATAAGTAAATAAAAAGTAATAAATAAAAAATTAAAAATAAAAAAGATAATTAATAAAAAGATGAAAAACATCTAAAATTTAACTATTCAGTAAATTATTAAATAGCCATAGTATTATGACTATTTTTTCTTAGTAAGATTATATTTTCCTTCTGATAATTATATAATCATATATAATTTGTTTATCCATTCTATAGCATTGGTATCATTCCTTAAACTAAAAATTAAATTAAAAACTATTTCCTAAATCAAAAAATTAACTTAAAAAGCATTTTTCCTAAAAATAAGCCAATAATATGATTAGAAAATGTCAAATTATTAACCATTCCTAAAATTTCTTTTCTCCAATTAAAGCTTTTGCGTTATAATGGTCTGGAAAGAGAAAAAATTATGAATGAAAAAAAATTAAGAAAAGGTCAACAGTTTTCCATTCACTGTTACAAACATGATGGCTCTCTTCACCGAACTTGGGATGAAGCAACTGTTCTTTTTGAAAATGATGAGATGCTGGTCTGCGGCAATAATAAAACAATTGTCACCGAAAATGATGGTCATAGTCATCGTACTAATGAACCAGCTATTCTTTTCTTTTATAAAAAGCATTGGTTTAATGTTATTGGTCAGCTAAAACCGTATGGTCTGTTTTACTATTGTAATATGGCTAGTCCGTATCTTATTGATGGTAATATTATCAAATATATTGATTATGATTTAGATTTACGGGTATTTCCAGATGGAGGGTATCGCATCTTAGATAATAATGAGTACAACTATCATCGCCATCTTATGCATTATCCTACTGCTATCGATAATATTATCAGAAAAGAATTATCTTATTTAATAGAGCTAAAAAAGAATATGCTTGGTCCTTTTGCTAAAGGCGAAGTATTGTATTATCATCAAATTTATGAAGAAGTAAAAAATAATTGCGATTGTTAACCGTTCTTATTGACTTCTTTTTTTCTTTTTCCTAAATTATTACGATTTAAAAAAAGAAAAATCTGTTGGTAAAAGAAAGTTTTTAGATTGTTATTTGAGATGATTTAAGTATTTATTTTTTAAAATTTGTAGTTTTAATGGATTAAACATCTGAAATTTATCTATATATAATGAATTAAACGTCCAAAGTTTATCTATATATAATAGCGTTTGCGTACTATCTTTTATTGTTTTGGCTAAATTTAATTACTAATTTTATCCAATAGTATGCCTTATTTATGCCACTTTAATAATATATAATATAAGAACACGCCTACTTTTAAGACCAAAATGCAAAAAAACGCCGAAAATCGCAAAAAAATGAAATTTATGCTTGCTTTTTATTTGGCAATGGTATATACTGAAAAAGAACTGCGAAAGAAAAGACTTAGTAGTTCGATATAGAGGGTTTTCAATTAAAGAAACAAACTTGATTAGCTAAAAAAAATAAATTAAAAAAGTTAAAAAAGTTGTTGACATTATGTTGAAGATTTGATATATTACTAATGCGCAAACGAAAAGAGCGCAGAAATAAATGATCTTTGAAAACTAAGTAAAAAAGTCAATTTGAGTAGCTTAGGATAAACTTGATTTTATATGAGAGTTTGATCCTGGCTCAGGATGAACGCTGGCGGCATGCCTAAGACATGCAAGTCGTACGCGAAGGCCTAATGATTATTATTGAAGATTTGCGAGCTTGCTCAATGATTGAATTTAATATGATTTAGATCACCTTCGAGTGGCAAACGGGTGAGTAACACGTGGGTTACCTGCCTCTAGGTTGGGGATAACGGTTGGAAACGATCGATAATACCGAATATGCTCTACGGAGTAAAGAAGCCCTTAAAGCTTCGCCAAGAGATGGGCCTGCGGT
>ULNY01013291.1_pt1 | contig 22969 bp, 27 predicted proteins | sample 1952071 | NCBI WGS metagenome assembly ULNY01 (sample SAMEA4835589, study PRJEB28245) | human gut metagenome | biome: gut microbiome; material: fecal sample | place: Denmark | collected 2008 | reverse complement strand
TATAGTTATATTATATCATTTATTATCTTTTATAATACTTAATATAATTAATTATAATAGTTATACAATTAACTTATTATTTAGTATTATTAAATCTAATATTATTATGACTATTATTTATACATCAATATCTTATTTAATTATTAAATATATATTTACTAAATATGATAAAGTAATTAAATAAAGAAATTAGGACTATTACTATAACTATTATTTGTTATAGTATTTTTATTTTTTTCACCACTTGTTTCATTATTTACTTTGTTATTACTAGAATTGTTATTATTATTGTTATTACTTGGAGTAGTGGCATCATTAAATAGTGATGCTACTTTTAGTATTGATTTCATATTATTAAACATAGGACCTACTTGTTTTACTACTGGTATTGCTTGATTAATTACATTAAGTGTTTTAGAAGTATTAGTTAAAATATTACCAAAGTTTATATTTCTTAATCCAAGTTTTGATAGAAGTCCACCAGTTCTAGGTAATGCTGAGGCTGCTCCAACTGCGTTATAAGGATTAACAAAAGGCATATTATAAAATCCATTAGGATACATATTATCAAACCTACTTTCTATAGTAATATATGAAATATAGTGTAAAAAGTTTATTATTTATTAATAAATCAAAATATTTGATACTTTTTAAGGTTATATTGATTCTTTATATCAAAGAAAACAAACAAATGTATTCAATTTTTTTGAAAAAGACTTGACAAAACTATTTCTTTATGATAATATATAAATCGATTTCTGAAGGGGGAATTAGAAATGAAAAAATTAAACAAAAAAATCAAATTATTATCTTTACTTGTAATATCTGCATTATTGATATTTGTAGGTAAAGAAACAGTTTTTGCTAGTGATAGTGCACCAGCATCATTTGTAGCAAAAACTCATGCGTTAAATCCAAAAGTATTAGGATTAACAAATAATATTAGTGTTAAAAAGACTACAACTGGAGCATATGTATATTGTTATGATGTTAATAAACAATTACCTAACAATACTACATATACTAAAAAATTTGCTGTCAATGATTTAGCAATTCAATACATTATTGATTCAGGATTAGATGACAAAACAGATAATGACTTCTTTGCAACACAAGCAGCATTATGGATATATTTATTAGATAATGGCATGATGAAAGATACTGAATATAAATACATTGCTAAGATTAAAACTCAAATTAATAGTGCAACATATAAAAATACTTATGTAGCACAAGATATTAAGAGAATACTTAATAATGCATATGGTGTAAAAAGAACTGGATCATTTACTGGTACTAAATTAAGCATATCTACTAGAAATATTACATTTAGTGCACAAGGTAAATATTATGTATCTAACTTTATAAATGTAGATACTAATATGACTAATGATAACTGGAATGTTAAATTAACTGCTCCAGCAGGATCTTATGTAGATAAAAATAATAGTGGATTTACAATCTATGTTCCTGTTTCTAGCGTAGGTGAAGGAGAAACTGTAAGAGTTAGTGCTCAAGTAAGTGGTAACGCTGTTATAAGAACAACTTATAGATATTCTGCAAGTAGTTCAGTATATCAAGATATGTTATATGCTTCAAGAGAAAATAAACTAATTACTGATAGTATTAATGGTTCAATATATAAAGAAAAACCAGTAGAACCAGAAAAAGAACCTACAAAAATATATATTAGTAAAAAAGATGTAACTACCAAAGAAGAATTACCTGGTGCAACTTTAATCGTAAGAAATTCAAGAGGTACTGAAATTGATAAATGGGTTTCTACTAATGAACCACATTATGTTAAAAATTTACCAGTTGGAACTTATACATTAGAAGAAATATATGCTCCAGAAGGTTATGTATTAAGTAATGAAAAAATTACATTCCATGTATATAAAGATGGTAAAACTTCAACAGTAGTTATGTACAATAAACCAAAAGATTTAACTAAGGTAGTTATTAGTAAAGTAGATGTTACTAATAATAAAGAATTACCTGGTGCAACACTTGTTGTAAAAGATTCTAATGGTAAAGTTATAGATGAATGGGTAAGTACTAATGAAGTTCATGAATTAAAAAATTTACCTGAAGGAACTTATACATTAGAAGAAACAATAGCTCCAAAAGGATATGTACTAAGTACTGAAAAAATTACTTTTAAAGTAACAAGAGATGGCAAAACATCAAAAGTAGTTATGTATAATAAACCTGAGGATGTAAAAGAAAACATTGTAGTTATAACTAAAAAAGATATAACTAATGATAAAGAATTACCTGGTGCAACTTTAGTTGTTAAAGATGCCAAAGGAAATGTTATAGATAAATGGGTAAGTGGTAATGAATCTCATATCATTAAAGGATTAGCAGCTGGAACTTATACTCTAGAAGAAATAAGTGCTCCAAAAGGATATGTTTTAAATAAAGAAACAATTACTTTTGAAGTAAAAGATAATGGAGAAGTTACTGAAGTTGTAATGTACAATACACCAGAATCTACTGAAATTATTGTACCTCCAACAGGACTTGATTCATCAAGTATTGCCTATATTATCGGTGGATTAATAATTGCAATTGGTTCAGTATTAATATACAGAAATGCAAAAAAACAAAACTAATTACAAAATGACTATTATACTAGGAGTAATACTGATAACATTTGGTATTACTCTTATGTCTAATAATTACATAAAGACAAAAAGGGAAGAAACTTTTAATGATATGAATTTGTTATTACTTGACTCTAGTATTGATGAAGTAAATACCGAAGAAAGTAATGATGAAACACCAAATGAAGAAGTAGACGAAGAACCAAGTAAATCTGATACTAGTAATAATTATGAACCTTATCTAGCGGTATTAAAAATACCTAAATTAAATCTAGAAAGAGGTTTCTATGATAAAACTTCATCATTAAATAATGTAGATTATAATATATTATTTCATAGTAATTCTGATTATCCTGATAAATTAAATGGTAATGTAATACTTGCGAGTCATTCAGGAACATCATCAATAAGTTATTTTAAAAACTTATATAAATTAGAATTAGGGGATGAAGCACAAATTAATTATAAAAATACTACTTATACATATAAAGTAGTAAATATATACAAAGAAGAAAAAGATGGTACGATAGCAATATATCGTAATAAAGAAAAAAGTACATTAACATTAATTACATGTACAAAAAATGATAATGCTAAACAAACAGTATACATTTTAGAAAGAATATAAATTAGTAAGGGGGGGAATACATTATGAAATTTACAAATATATTTGAAAAAATTGGTATGATATTTGATATGATAATTTCATCAAATTTATTAATCATATTAGTATTTCTAATGATTGGAGCAATATTATTAAAATTAACTAATAAAATTAATAATAAAAAGCTTGGAATTATATTATATCTAATACAATTATCAGGACTAGTATATATGATACTAACTAATACTGAATATTTATCTAACTTAGGTAATGATATAATAGATGGTATATTTATGAATTTCTATTTCCCATCAATTTATATCTATCTAGTTGTATTTACATTCACATTTATAATATTTATGATTACATTATTAAATAGATACTTAGCAAATACTTATAGAGTTATTACAAATATTTATTTCTATACATTTAATTTTCTATTTATCTTACTTATATATGTAATATGTTTAAATGATATTAATGTATTTGATAAACTTAGTCTATTTACTTGTAATAGTGCATTAATATTATTAGAGTTATCTATGTCATTATTCTTTATCTATTTGGTAGTAACTGCCTTAATATATATAACTAATTATTTAATAGTTAAAGTAAGCGTTAAGAAAATTGCTAAAGTTAATGATACAAAAGAAACAGTACTTCCTAATAATTTATTAGAAGTAACCGTACCAGAAGTTAATATAAATAGCGAAGTAAATGATAAAGTAGAAGTTATACCAGATAGTAATAACGAAGTTGCTATATCATTTAATGATGTAGTAGATAATCTAAATAGAAATGATAATATTGATTTAGTACCGGAAGTATCTTTAAATGATATTAAACCAAGTTATGTTATGAATGATTATAAATTTATAGATCCAGATTTATTTAATGAAAAATCATCTTTATATGAAGATAAAGAGTTAAAAGAAAGAATGAACTTTATAGATTTAAGTTTAATCGAACAACCAAAAGAAGAAACTTTAACATTAAAAGATTACAAATTGTTTTCTAATATGCTTAAAACTATTCTTGAAAACAACGGATCAAATAATTTAAAAGTATCAGAAATATTAGATAAAGCTTTATTAACTAGATATTCTTTAGAAGAATATAGTAAGTTTGAGAAAATACTTAATTCTTGTTTGAATTAGTATTTTTTTAATCCAATTTGACATTAAATAATTATAATGTTATATTGTTAGTATTGAAAGGAGAATTTTATGAAAAAATGTGTCTTAATATATAATCCTAATTCTGGATTAATTTCAAGAGGAAACTCATTAAATAAGTTAAAGAAAATAATTAATGATTATAATTATTCTTGTGAAGTATATTTAACTAATCATAAAGGACATACTACTGAAATTGTTAGTTCATTACCTGATGATATAGCATTAGTAATATCAATCGGAGGAGACGGAACCTTTAATGAAGCAATGGCAGGAAATTTCAAAAGAGATAAAAAATTACTTTTAGCTCATCTTCCATCAGGTACTACTAATGATATTGCTACAATGCTAGGATATGGAAAGAGTATTACTAATAACTTAAAACTTACTCTTGAAGGAAAAATTCAAAATATTGATATATGTACAATTAATAATAGACCCTTTATTTATTCAGCAGGATTTGGTAAATTTATGAATATACCTTATGATACGCCAAGATCTTTAAAAAAGAGAATAGGTTATTTAGCATATTTAACCGAAGGAGCAAAATCATTAAATGAAAAAACAGAATTATATGATATTACATATGAAATTGATGGTATTACTTCAAGAGGATTATATTCATTCTTTATTATAACATCAGCCAATAGAATCGCAGGAATTAAGAATTTCTATAAAGATGTAAAATTGAATGATGACAAGTTTGAAATATTAATGTGTAACGTTACTAATAAATTAGATATAATAAAAGATTTATATTTGCTTGCTAAATATGATGCAACAAGAGTACCAGGATTTAATTTTTATAAGGCTAATAATCTTAAGATTACTTTTAATACTCCTTTAAAAAAAGCTTGGTGCATTGATGGTGAAGAATTAACTCCAATAGATAATTCTTATGAAATTAAAATTAACAATAATATTAAAATACTTATGCCTACTAAAAACGTTGATAAATTATTTATAAACAAGAATACTAGTAAATAGTATTTTTTTAAAATATTTGTTTAAAACGTTTACAATATCAAATGTTTTTGTTATAATTTAATTATAAAAAATATAGGGATGGTGTTATAATGGCAATTGAAGAATCAAATATTGAAGAAAGTACTAATGTAGAAGAAAATACTGAAAATAGTGATACAACAAATACCGAAAGTGACAATTCTGCTAGAATGGCAGAGTTATATAATGAAATTGCTATACTTGAAGAAGAAAAACTTTCGTTAGAAGAAGATTTACAAAAGATAGATCAAGCAATTAAAAACGTTAATGACTGTATGTCACAAACAGATAGTAATGGAAGAGTTATTCTTAATAGTGGTGAAAATTCATTCAAATGGTTAAAAAATGAAATGGATAATTATTGGATAGATATGAATAGCACATTAAGAAGTGAATGTGTTGAAGCATTTGATAAATTAAGTGATGAATCATCAGGACCAATATCTTTAATTAACGCTGAAGTAAGCAATGTAATGGCTGCGGCTGAAGAAAAAATTACAGAAATAAAAAATAAAATAGCTGAACTAGAAGAACAATTAGAAGCTAAAAAAAATGAACTTGCAAATTTAGGGTAGGGTGAAAATATGAGTGCAGATCTTAGTAAATACGGTAAAGTAGAATTTGATTATGTTGAAGCTTCAAGACAATTAAGACAATTGGAAATCATTAGAAATAATGTAAGTTCAACAATTTCTAGTACAATTAGTGCAATTCAAGAATTAGCAGGATTAGTTGATTACGAATGTACCATTAATGCTAGTGATATAATAAATAATAATTTAAATAATACTGTTGAATATATAGAAACAAGAATGAACTATTTAGTAGATGGTTATAGAAATTTATGTGTAGAAATAGGTACTGACATTGAAGAATTAAATAGTATTGTTGATGGTGCTGTTGCAAATAATGACAAGCATTATCAAGCCTCTTTAAAAAGAGCTAGACGTGGTATTAATGACTTTGTATATTATAATCAAAGAAATTATGAAAATGTGAGTTATGGAACTTCAACAATAGCAATATCTGGATGTGGGCCAACTTGCGCTGCTATGGTGCTTTCTACCATACTTGGCGAGGATATTACTCCAAAAATGGCATGCGATTATAGTGCAGAAAATCATCATCTTGTTGTTGGAGGAACAGAAGATCCTTTCTTTGATGATATATTTAACGAATATGGAGTTAGTTATACAAAAGAAGAGCAAACTGCTGATAATATTGCAGCCTCATTAGAATCCGGTAATTATATCATTGCCCATGTTGGAAAAAGCGAATTCACCAGCGTAGGACATTTTATTGTCTTAACAGGAATAGATGAAAATGGTAAAGTTATGGTAATGGATCCTTATAATAGTGAAAATAACGGAAGTTATGACATATCTTATATCGCAGGTATAAGAAGAGGACAAGGAATGTATAGTGTTTCACCATAAAAGGAGGAATTATGAAAGAAAAAGTAATAGAAATAACAAATAAATTAAATACTCTAATTGATGCTAATAATTATAGTGTACCAATATTAGATAATTTTGAAATAAAAAAAAGAGATCTTAAATCTAATGTATTCTTTTTAGCAAAATATAATAATAATACAGAGATGTTTTTAAGCGATGGAACACTAAAGGATAACGAGGACTTAAATAAAAGAATTAGTTCTATTGTTAATAATACAAATGACTATCTAAAAAATAATAATTATGGAGCATATCAAGCATATTATAAAGATTATAATGTTAATAACTTTAATTTTAAACTAGTATTGCAAGACATGTATGCATATAAAAATAATGAATTGGTAGCAATAAAAAGTATTAATGCATACTTTGTAAGTAAAAATAAAGAAGTATATTTAATAACTTTATCTAGTGGTCCATATAGTTTAAAAGAAAGTGAACAATTAAATAATCTTAAAAATATAAATGATGATATAGTATATAGTTCATTAGAAAAAGGTATGTATTTAATTTTAAATAATATAAAATATAAAGAAAATAATTAATATGAATATTTAAGAGAGGTTAATCTCTTATTTTTTTTGATATTTTCTGCAAATCATTTACAACTTCAAATATTTTTGATATAATACGATTATAAGGAACGTAGGGATGGTGTTATAATGGCGATTGAAGAATCAAATATTGAAGAAAGTACTAATGTAGAAGAAAGTACTGAAAATAGTAGTAGCGACACAACAGACGCTGATGAAGAAAAAGCTAAAAGAATTGCAGAATTAAATAATCAAATTAGTCAACTTAATGAAGAACTTACCCCATTAACAGAAAAATTAGAAAAAATAAATGCAGCAGTTGAAAAAGTTAATGAATGCATGTCTAGAACAAATAGTGATGGTGTAAATGTTTTGAAACAAGGTAATACTACTTTTACATGGCTAAGAGACAATATGGATATATATTGGAAAGATACAATTGGAAGTGTTAGAGATGAATGTGTTGAGTGTTTTAACAATTTAAGCAGTTCAGATGGTGCAATTGCACAAGTTAGTAGTGCAGCAGGCATAGTTTTAGCAGCAGCAGCAGAAAAAATAGCAGAGTTAACCGAACAAATAGAAACTCTTGAAAATCAAATTCGGGAGTTAGAAAGTGAATTAGCAAGTTTATAGTAAGGAGAATAAAGATGGGATACAATGAAAAAAATAATGAAGAAAATGTTGAAGAAATTGTAAGCACTCCTGATTATGGTAGGTATGGAAAAATAGAATTTGATTATATTGAAGCAGGAAGACAAATAATTAGATTAGAAATTGTTGGAAACGAAGTTGCTTCGGCAATAACAGATGCAATTGGTGCAATTCAAGAATTAGCGGGATTAGTTGAATGTGAATGCTCAATAAATGTTAACGATCTAGTGAATGATAACATTAATGCTAATGTTGATGCAATAATAGAAAGACTAAATTATGAAATAAAAGGGTATCAAGATTTAGCTATTGAAATTGGTGCAGATATTGAAGAATTAAATAGTGTAATTAGAGATGTTGTATTTAATAATTCCAAGGATTATCAAACTGCTTTAAAAAAGAGTAGACTATATGGTAAAGAGTTCGTTTATTATAATCAATATGATTATGAAGGAGAAAAATATGGCGGTTCAACAATAGCAGACTCCGGTTGCGGACCGACATGTGCAGCAATGATACTTTCTACTTTACTAGATGAAGATGTTACACCACAAATAGCATGTAATTATAGTTCTTCATTGAATCATTTAGTTAGTGGTGGAACTGAAGATGCCTTTTTTGATGACATATTTAATGAGTATGGTGTTAGTTATACAAAGGAAGAACAAACTAAGGAAAATATTATAGCATCATTAGAAGCTGGCAATTATATTATTGCTCACATGGGGCACGGAGATTTTACAACTGGAGATGGACATTTTATTGTCTTAACAGGAATAGATGAATATGGTAATATTATAGTAGCAGATCCGGCAAGTAGAGAAAATTCTAGTATAGTATGGTCACCAAGTGTTTTCGAGGATCAAAGAAGAGGTCAAGGAATGTATAGCGTCTCACTATAAACGGAGGAAATATGAAAGAAAAAGTAATAGAAATAACTAATAAATTAAATACCCTAATTGATGCAAATAATTATAGTGTACCATTATTAGATAATTTTGAAATAATAAAAAAAGATATTAAATCTAATGTATTCTTTTTAGCAAAATATAATAATAATACCGAGATGTTTTTAAGTGATGGACTTTTAAAAGAAGAAGAAGACTTAAATAAAAGAATTGTTTCTGTCATCAATAATACAAATAATTATTTAAAAAATAATAATTGTGGGTCATATCAAGTATATTATAAAGACTATAATATTACTAATTTTAACTTTAAATTAGTATTACAAGATATGTATGCATATAAAAATAATGAATTAGTAGCAATAAAAAGTATTAATGCATACTTTGTAAGTAAAAATAAAGAAGTATATTTAATAACTTTATCTAGTGGCCCATATAGTATAAAAGAAAGTGAACAATTAAATAATCTTAAGAATATAAATGATGATATAGTATATAGTTCATTAGAAAAAGGAATGTATTTAATTTTAAATAATATAAAATATAAAGAAAATGTGTAATTTTTTCTAAAAAAAAGCATATTTTTTTTACAAAATAAAAATTATATGATATAATTATATAGATGTTTTTGAAGGAGGGAAATTATGGCTAAGAAAAATGAAAATAGAGTTTTAGTATCATTAGTATGTGAAGAATGTAAAAACTCTAACTATACAGTTAGTAAAAATAAAAAGAATACTACTGAACGTTTAGAATTAAATAAGTTCTGTAATACTTGTCGTAAGACTACAAAACACAAAGAAAAGAAATAGTTAAGGAGAATAAAATATGATAAATGTTAATGATTTTAAAACAGGTGTTACAATTAGTTATGAAGGAAATTTATATCAAGTATTAGAATTTCAACATGTAAAACCTGGTAAAGGTGCTGCAATAGTAAAAGCAAAACTTAGAAATTTAAGAACTGGTTCTATCGCAGAATATACATTTAATTCAGGTATTAAAGTTCCTACAGCTCATGTAGAAAAACAAAAGATGCAATTCTTATATGCTACCGGAGATACATATAGTTTTATGAATATGGAAACTTATGAACAAGTAGAATTAAATAAGAGTCAAATAGCTAATGAAGCAAAATACTTAAAAGAAGGTTTAGAAGTTCTAATATTCTTTTATGAAAGTGAAATGTTAGGTATTGAACTTCCTGAAAAAATTGATTTCAAGATTACTCAAACTGAACCTGCAATTAAAGGAAATACTGCAACTAATGCTACTAAAGATGCAATTGTAGAAACTGGTATGTTAGTTAAAGTACCTCTATTCATTGAACAAGGTGAAGAAATAATTGTAAGTACAAAAGATGGAAAATATGTTTCTAGAAAATAAAGAATTGTAAATAATACAATTCTTTTTCTATCAAACAATTGTATCATACATATTGACATAATAGTAAATATATGTTATCATATATGACTAATTAAGGGGGAAAACTATTATGAAAAATACTAATAAACATTATATTATAATTATATTACTTGTTATGTTAATTGTATCTATTCTTACATTTTATATTTATAAATATAATAATACCTTAAAAAGTAAAATAATTAATTCTAATACAATTGAAGTTAATTATGAAATAAATAAAATTGATTATGAAGAAGAATTAAATAAAGTAAGAAATAAATATAATAATAATGATATAGTAGGTATTTTATCTAATAGTGATGATACATTAAATGAAATAGTTATGCAGTCAACAGATAATGATTACTATCTAGAACATACCGTATATCACGAATCTAACTGGAGAGGTCAAACATTTTTAGATTATAGAAATGATATTAATAATAGTGATAAATTAATAATATATGGACATAATTCTAATTATTATAATTTACCATTTAAAGTATTAGAAAATTATTATAATAAAAGTTATTATGATGAAAATAAATATTTATATTTACAAACTAATTTAAATAAATATAAATATGAAATATTTTCTGTTTATGTTGAAGTATCAGATTGGGATTATTATAATAAAATGAAATTTAATACTAAAGATGAATACTATAATCATATATTAAAATTAAAAAATAAATCTATGTATGATACTAATGTATTAGTAAATAAAGATGATAAAATATTAATAATACAAACTTGTTCTACTAAAAAAGAATATAGTAATTATGAAAATAAATTCTTATTAATAATAGCTAAAAGAGTATAATAAAAGGATTATTACTTAAAAAGTAATAATCCTAATTTTTATTTATCCTATAGAAATTAATCGAAGGATGATTAAATAATCTAAAATTATATCTACTTACTCCAATACCACTAGATATATATAAATTAGTATTATTTACTAAATAATGTTCATCATAATATTTTTTTGATCCAGTAGGTACAAAATATTTCTTTAAATATGGTATATTTACTTGACCATTATGAGAATGTCCTCCTAAAATAAGATTAGGATTTAAACTAATTATTTCATCTGTATAGTCTGGTTCATGTAGAATAATTATTTTATAACTTTCTTCATCATATTTCATTTTATTAAGTACTATATCACTAAATGCTCCAGTACTTATTCCTCCAATATATAGTTTATTATTATCTTTTCCATATATTATATCATAACTATTTTCTAATAAATTAAAATTACTTTCTTTATAAATACTTCTTAATATTTCAATATCTATTGAATAATCATGATTACCAATTACACTATATTTACCATATTTAGCATTTATTTTAGATAATACTTTCTTTAAATAAGTTATATCATCTTCATTTATTTCACTATCTTGATCAATTAAATCTCCAGTAAATATAACAATATCAGGATTTATTAAATTAATTTCATTAATTATTTTATCTATTCTATCTTTAGTTATCATTCTTTTATAATGCATATCAGAAAAATGTACTATTTTTATTCCATCAAAATCATTACTAATATTATTATCTTCAATAGTATATTCTTTAGTATTTAATCCAATCGTACCTATAAACCTACTATAAAGAAGTAATAATATAATTAAAATAATTATTGTTATAAATATTTTTAATATTTTTTTCATTATAGGCTTGCTCCAACAAGAAGTAAAATTAATGTTAAAGTATTATGCATGAAATGTAACATAATTGAAGAATATATATTATCAGTTTTAGCATAAATATATGCAAATGTAAAACCTAAACTACAATATGGAATTAAATATAATAAACCAATTAATCCTTCAGTTCCAATAACATGCATACCTCCAAAAATAAAACCACTTATAAAGATATATAACCATTTATTTTTAACTACATCTCTAACACTTTTTCTAAATAATAATTCTTCCGCAAGTGGAGCATAAAAAGATATATCTATTGCCATAAGAAGTGGTGAAGCATTAATATAAGATCTAACTGTATTTTCATTAGTAGATAAATCTCCTTGAAATAATAATGTAATAATTAAATTACTAAATATCATTACTCCTACACCAACTAAATAATATTTAAAAGAATTTTCAAAGTTTTTACCAAAATTCTTAAAATATGGCTTAAAATCTTTAACTAATGTTTTTCTGTAACATAACATTATTATACTTAAAAAAAGTAAACTACAACTTAAAGAATAAATTACCTTATCTAAGTCATTAAATTTATTTATATCTATTCTAAATATTAATACTGGTATAGCACTAATAGTAAAAAATAGTAGAAATAAAAAAATACATTTAACTACATTTATTGTTTTTTCTTTCATTTTATTATCACCCTAATTTAAGTATATCACATATTTTATATTTATGTAAATATTTTAATTAAATACTTGTATAAAATTAATTTTTATGATATCATTTTAATAGATAAAATAATAGAAAGTAGGAATATATATGGATAATAAAAAATTAATATTTACTTCACTTATAGTCTTAGCATTAGTAGTAGCAGCTTTATCTATTACTTATGCCTTAAATGTAAATGTAACACAAAATACTACAACAGATTATGATTTATCATATACATTTGATATATCAGATAATGCTACTTGGACTATAAATTTAGAAGCAGGAAAAACAAAAATATATGATATTGCAGTAACAAATCCATATAATGATTCAATTACATATGGTGTAGTTTATAAAATGGATAATCCTACCACTATGCCAGAAAATTCTCTAGTAGGTATAGTAAATACTAGTGAAAACTCTTCACAAGGAACACTAAACGCTAACTCAGAAAAAAATATCTCAATAGCAATAGTAAATAATAGTGACTCTAATATGCAAGTAACCTTATCAGTAATAAGTGGTTATAAAAATGGTGGAGATTTAATAATACCAGAAGGATATACACTAATAACTGATGAGTATGATATAGTAACTAATGAACCAAATAGTCCTGATTTAGTCCAAGGATTAATACCAATAAGATATGAAACTACTACTGATAGTAATGGTAATAATGTAACTAAAGTACTAAAAGAAGATGCTATTCCACAAAAAGTAACTGCCACATGTAATAAATTAGGAGACGTAAATGGTGATGGTACAATTGATGTTTTTGATGCAAATCGTATATTACAAATTATTTCTGGTAAGCTAACTATATCTTCTGATAGTACATTAGTCTGTGCCGATATAGATGGCGATGGAGTAATAACTAAAAATGATTCTGACTTAATATTAAAGTATGCATCAAACTTAATTACAACATTTCCAGCAGGAGAACCTTTAAGTCAGAAAACAGGCACTGTAACAAGACCTAATACTTGGTATAATTATGATAATCAAAAATGGGCAAACGCAGTATTAGTAAGTGATACCAATAGAAGTACATATCAAAATGCCGAATATGGCACTGAAATAGCACAATCAGACATATTAGCATACTATGTATGGATACCAAGATATAAATATAAAGTATGGAATATATCAAAACAAGCAGGAGCAGAGTCAACTTATGCATATAATGCAAAAACAGAAGGAATAGATATAAAATGGGAAAATGAAAAAGAATCTACTGGAAGAATATCTTGTGAATATAACTATAACGTAGATACATCAAATGGTGGAATAGATTTATCTACAACAACCGCAGAAACTTGTACTGGTTCAAATGGACAATATTATACTCATCCAGCATTTACATTTGGAAATGATGAGTTAAGAGGATTTTGGATAAGTAAATATGAAATATCAAGTAGTAGTCCAACTGCAACAGATGGTGGAGGTAATGTAACAAACTTAACAGTAAGGTCTTTACCAAATGTTAATAGTTGGAGATATATTCAAGTTTCTAAAATAAGTACAGTAATACAAAATATGCAAACAAGTAGTAATATATATGGCCTTTCAACATCAAGAACAAATACTGACTCACATATGCTTACAAACTTTGAATGGGGTGCAGTAGCATACTTGACAAATTCAAAATATGGTAGATGTACAGATGGAAGTTGTACAGAAGTAACAATAAATAATTGCAATACTTATGTAACAGGAATAGGAGCAAATACTGTGTCAGCAAGTAGTTCATCAACAACTTGTACAACAGCAGCAAATCAATATAATGGTACATATGGAAAACTAGCAAGTACAACAGGTAATGCAACTGGTGTATATGATATGTCAGGTGGTTCATATGAATATGTTATGGGTAATATATCAAAAGTAACAACAGGATATACATTTTATCCATCAAGTAGTAGTTTTGCAAGTAGTTGGTATACGACTGACACAGCAAAATATGTAACAACGTATGCATATGATAGTAGTAATAAATTTAATCAAACAGCATATAACAGAGGAAGATTAGGCGATGCAACTGCTGAGACTTTGTTATCTGCATCAAGTTCAGGCGGATGGTACTCGGATTACGCGATCTTTCCTTATTCCAGCACTGCTTGGTTCAATCGCGGCGGCTACTTTAACGATGGTTCTTATGCGGGCGTGTTCAACTTCCGCAACAGCAATGGCTACGTCGACAGCACCAATTCGTCTCGTGCCGTTTTGGTTTCGCTTTCTACCTAGACTATCAGTGAACTATTGTTTGCTGTCGAATACCTTAAAACAAAAAAGTTGATATGATAGAATCAATATAGGGGTATTCCTCCCCAACCAACTTTAGCTTTGACTTCTCCAAATAGCAGATTCTTTCATCAAAGAAATAATAGATAAGAAATTGTCAAAATGTAAATGTCAACATAAAAACTTAAAAAATGTCAACGTTAAAAACTTATATAAATGTTGAAATAAATTATTTTAATTTTGTACCACAAAATGGCATAATGTAGGTACGAAAGTAAAAATATTAATATTAAAATAAATGATAAAATTATTACTATATAGTTGATAGTTTTATCTTTTTATTTTATAATTATATTGTGATATTTATGTATATAAAGAAATATAAAACAAATGATAATTATTCTGATATTTTAATGTGTAGTGATGGAGATTATTTGATAGGTTTATGGTTCGAAGAATCAAAAGATAGTTTAAAACATAAAGGCGAATATATAGAAAAAGAATTACCTATATTTGATGATACTAGTAGGTGGTTAGATTTATATTTTAATGGTATTATACCTGACTTTACTCCTGAATATAAGGTTAATAATATTACTCCTTTTAGAAAACAAGTAATAGATATAATGAATAAAATACCTTATGGTAATGTTATAACTTATAATGATATAGCTAAAATTATTGCTAAAAATAATAATATTAAAAAGATGTCTGCTCAAGCAGTAGGTAATGCTGTAGGAAGCAATCCAATATGTATTATTATTCCATGTCATAGAGTAGTGGGAGCAAATAATAAACTAACAGGTTATGGTGGAGGACTAGATAATAAAATTAGTTTACTATCACACGAAGGAATAGAAGTATCAAAATATAAGAGGTAGTTATGAATAGATGTAGTTGGTGTAATTTAAATAATAAAAAATATATTGAATACCATGATAACGAATGGGGTAAAATTAATTTTGAAGATAAATACTTATTTGAAATGTTAATATTTGAATCTTTTCAAGCAGGATTATCTTGGGAATGCATTTTAAATAAAAGAGATAGTTTTAGATTATGTTATGATAATTTTGATATAGATAAAGTTATATTATATGATGATAATAAAATAAATGAACTACTAAACAATAAAGACATAATAAGAAATAAATTAAAAATATTATCTAGTATTAATAATGCTAAAATATTTAAAAGTATTGTTTTAGAATATAAATCTTTTTATAATTATTTATGTACATTTACTAATGGTAAAATATTTTATGAAACTAGCTTAACTAAATCTAATTTATCAGATGCTATATCATTAGACTTAACTAAAAGAGGTATGAAATTTGTAGGTTCTACAATTATATATTCATATTTACAAGCAATAGGCATAATTAATTCACATGAAAAGTCTTGTTATTTATACGAGGAAATAAATGATATTAAATGTAAGTGGTAGAACAGATATAGTAGCATTTTATACCGAGTGGTTTATGAATAGATATAAAGAAGGTTATCTTGATGTAAGAAATCCTTTCAATAAAAAATTAGTTAGTAGAATATACTTTTCTGATGTAGATTTAATAAGGTATTAAAAAACTATCTAAAATAATAAAAATAGATAATATATATGTAAGATATGATCCAATTATAATAAATGATAAATATAATATAGATTATCATATTAAAGCATTTAGTAAATTATGTAGTTTATTGAATGGTTATGTAAAAAGAATTATTGTTTCATTTTTAGATGAATATAAAAATGTTAAAGAAAATAGAAATATATTAAAATATAAAATATTAACGGATAATGATTATAAATTAATCTCAAGAAATTTCAGTAAAATAGCATCAAATAATGGTATGACAGTACAAACTTGTTTTGAAGATAGAAATTTAGTAGAGTATGGCTTAATCAAAGGAGAATGTCTATCTCATGAATTAGCATATAAACTAACAGGTAAATCTTATAAATCATGGACTGCTAGAAAAGAAAGAAAATGTAATTGTGTTCAAATGGTAGATATCGGAGTATATAATTCTTGTAAACATTTTTGTAAATATTGTTATGCTAATTATAATGAAAAAGAAGTAATAAATAATTACAAAAATCATAATCCTAATTCTTCCTTATTAATCGGAGAATTAGAAAATGATGATATAATAAAAGTAAGGAGAATTTAATATGGAAAAATGGTTAAAATTAGCAATGGAAATACAAGCATTAGCACAAGATGGACTAGCTTATACAAATAATAATTATGATATAGAAAGATATAATAGATTAAGAGAAATATCAGCAGAAATGATTAGTTTAAAAACAGACTTATCACTAGATAAAGTTAAAGATTTATTTTGTAATGAAGAAGGCTATCAAACACCAAAATTAGATACTAGAGCAGCAATATTTAAAGATAATAAAATATTATTAGTACATGAAAACAATGATACATGGTCACTTCCAGGTGGTTGGGTAGATGTCTTAGAATCTATTTATTCCAATACAGTAAAAGAAGTATATGAAGAAGCAGGATTAGAAGTAATACCAGATAAAATTATAGCAATACAAGATAGAAATAAACATAATACTCCAATATATGCTTATGGAATATGCAAAGTATTTGTTTTATGTAATTTAAAAGGAGGTAGTTTCAAAGAAAATATAGAAACTACAGAAATAAAATATTTTTCTTATGATGAACTACCAAAAAATCTAGCAAATGAAAAGAATACCAAAGAACAAATAAAAATGTGTTTTGATGCATTAAATAATGATAATTGGAAAGTAGTATTTGATTAATGAATAAAGAAGAAGTAATTAATTTTATTAAAAATAAAAATATTTGGTATGAAAGTTTAGAACATAAAAAAGTATACACTATGGAAGAATTAGAAAAATTAAACTTACCACATAAAAATAGTGAAGCAAAGAATTTATTTGTTAGAGATGATAAAAAGAAAAATTATTATTTAATCATAGTATCAGGGACTTCTAAAATAAATTTAAAAGAATTTAGTAAAAAATATAACACAAGACATTTAAGTTTTGCTAGCGAAGAAGATTTAATGAATATTTTAAAATTAACCAAAGGATCAGTTAGTCCACTTGGAATATTAAATGATAAAAAGTGTTTAGTTAAAGTATTTATAGATAGTTATTTTATAAATAAAGAAAGTATAATTGGAGTACATCCTAATGATAATACAATGACTATTTGGTTAAGAACTAATGATTTAATTAATATAATAAAAGAACATTGCAATATTATACAAGTAGTAGATATTTAATTATAAATAAAATCTATTTTGTGATATAATATATTTATAATTCGCGTAATTTACAATTCTTATGATGGAGGTATAAAAATGAAATTTGATAAAGAAAAATTTAATGAAAAATTAGGAGTATTTGCACATGATGCAAAAAATATTGCATTAGATGTAACTGATAAGACAAAAGATGCAGTAGTAAAAACTAAGGAAGTAGCATTAAAATCAAAAGATGCTGTAATGGAAAAAATGGATGTAAATGGGGACGGTAATGTTGATATTGAAGATATTATTATCTTAGGTATAAAAACACCTGGAGTAAAAATATCAAGAAGTGAATTTCTAAAGAAAGAATTAACTAAAAACTATCAAGAAGATATTATAAATAAAGCAATAGAAACTACTCCAATGAATGCAGGAATATCTAATGAAGATATAGATAAAATAGCAGATGAAGTAATCAAATATGAAAGAAACTGCGTATCAGGAATATCTGCAGCCTTAGGACTTTCTGGAGGAATAAGCATGGTTGCTACAATACCTGCAGATATTGTTCAATATTATGGATATATGTTAAGAGCAACTCAAAAACTAATGTATCTATATGGATTTCCTGAAATTAACCTAGATGATGAAAATAAGTCGTTAGATACAGAAACATTAAATATACTTACACTTTGCTTAGGAGTAATGTATGGCGTAGCAGGTGCAAATAATGCTGTTAAAGCAATGGCCAATGGACTAGCCAAAGGAGTAAGTAAAAAAATAATGACTACAGCCCTTACTAAAGGAACATTATATCCAATGGTAAAAAGTATCTGTAAATGGTTCGGAGTAAATATGACTAAGAAAATGTTAAGTGGTATAGCACAAAAATCTATTCCTGTAGTAGGAGGTATCATCGGAGGAAGTATCACTTATGTTTCATTTAAACCTTGTTGTGAAAAATTAAAGAAATCATTACAAGATACATTATTAAGTAATCCTAATCATATAGAAACAAATGAAGAAAAAATAATAATTGATGGTATAGTTTGTAATGAAAATTAATAAACCAAAGATTAATAATTGTATAAATAAAGACTTATTAGAATGTATAAATAATAATGAATTTAATAATGGCATATTTAATAAAAATATAGCTAACATAAAAATAAGTTCTCTTACATTTGATAGTTGTATATTTGATAATATTGATTTTAATAATATAGAATTAGAAAATATCGATTTAGTAGATGTCATCTTTAAATCATGTGATTTATCTAATAAAAATTTTAATAAACAATTTATAAGTAGAGTAGTATTCGATAATTGTAAATTAGTAGGTACAACATTTATAGAAAGTAATATAAAAGATGTAGAATTTAATAATTGTAATTCAAAATATACTAATTTCTCTAATAGTATTATTAATAATTTAATTATAAATAAAAGTGATTTTAGTTTATCTACATTTAATGAATCAAAAATTAAAAATCTTATTTTAAATGAAGTAAAACTTAATGAAACAGAATTTATAAAAACAAAATTAAAAGATATAGATTTTTCTTCCTGTGACATAAATAAAATAATATTTGATACAAATTCTTTAGAAGGTATAATAATAGATAGTTTCCAATCTATAAATATTGTAGGATTACTTGGAGTAAAAATAAAAAATTAATAAATGTTATTAAAATGGGCGTAATTTCCTTTATAAATTGGTAGAGTAAAATATTAATTTAATATATTATATTTACTGAAAAGAGAGTATTATGGACTTGGGAACTTGGAGAAACATCTCCTGATCTAAAACAAGCAACAATACTATCTAAAACATAAAAAGTAAATTTAGAGGAATTAATAAATAATAAGCAAGAAGTAAAACATACAAATAAAGAAAGTAAAAGTTTAGTAAACATAATTGGACTTTTCTTTATTGACCTTATTGCCTTTCTATTTTTTGTTATTATATTGCTATTAATAATTTCATTATTCTTATTTAGTATTTCTTGCATCATTGTAAGAGTATGTATATTATTAAAAATTAATTTTGCCAATATTATACCTATAATACCATATTATTGTGGTATTCCTATATCATTAACATTATTTTCTTTAAGTATTGTATCTATAATTACTATAGTTATTATAAAAAAACTTTTATCTAAATATATTTATCTTGTAAAAAAATATAATTATGATACATTACTAATTAAGAATAATGATAATGTACCTAGTACTTCATTAAGTAATAAACAAAAGAATATGTTAAAAATAACTCTAATTTGTTTTTGTACATTCTTAATAATTTCAATAGTATCTTGTATAATAAGTGCAAAAGATTTAGCATTCTATCATAAATGGAATTGGTTCAATTAATAAGTGGTAATATTTACTACTTTTTTTAATTTATTTGTATAAAAAGTATGGTATAATATTCAAAAGAGGTGCAAAAATGAATAATAAGAAATCAATTAATAAAGGAATAATATTAAATATTATAATATCTTTGATACTAATAAGTGGTTTTCTAATATGTTATTTTAATATGATCAAATTAGAAGTAATAGGTAGTATTGGAATATCTTTGATATTACCTTATGGATTAATATCTATAATAGTTCAAATTATAATATTATTTTTAAATTATATTAGTAAAAGTGGCAAGAAGTTTTTAATAATAATTACATTAATTCTTGAAATATTAAATATTATTTTTGCAAATATCACATTTATACCATTTCTATTTTTAAATTTATTATCTAATATTAAAATATTAGCATATTTAATTATTATAATATATGAAGTTTTAAATGTATATACAATTACTTTAACAATAAAATTAGTAAAGTAGAGGAAAAATATGAATAAGAAATATAAAGTAATTACATTATGTGGATCAACTAGATTTAAAGATCAATTTATGAAAGCACAAAAAGACTTAACATTGCAAGGAAATATTGTTATTTCAGTAGGATTATTTGGTCATTCAGGAGACCAAGAAGTCTGGGAAAATATGGACGAAGGAACACTAACTAAAACAAAAGAAATGTTAGATGATATGCATAAAAGAAAAATAGATATGGCAGATGAAATATTTGTAATAAATGTTAATGGATACATTGGCGATAGTACTAAATCAGAAATAGAATATGCTAAAAAACATGGTAAAAAAGTAAATTATTTAGAAAATTAAATAAATACAATTTATTAATATAATAAGTTGTTTTTTTATTATTTTATGTATTTAATTATTGAAAGAAAAAAAGTGTTTTATCAAAAAAATAGCAATATACTTGACAAACAATTGTATTTGTGATAATATATGAAATACCTGAAAAAGAAGGGGTTGGAGGTATTTAAAATGAAAAAAATGAATTTAAAAAATAAAAGAAATATAATTGATGATATTGAAATATTAAAAGAAAGAGAACCATTTTCAAAATTAACAGATAGTGAGCTTTTAAAGATAGTTTTTATAGTTATAGGATATCTTACATTTTCTACAGTTACATTTATGTTAGATATAGTTTATTTTGCTTTATTAATTCCAGTTTTAGGATTAATTGGAGTAAATGTTTATTTCGTTAAAGAATTTATAAAATTAGGAAAAAGAAAAAAAGCAGAAAAAAATATGAATGAAGTAGTTAAAGCACTTGTAGTTAATGATATAAAAACAAACTCTAATAGACTTTCTAATAGCACAGTTAAGCATGAAACAGTAGAAAAAAATGGTATTGAAGAATCTTATAGTAATTGTTATTTATTCTTAGATAAAAATGATAAATTAAATGGATTATATGAAGAAATAAATATACCTAATAAAACAGTTGACTACTATACTTTAAATACTAATGAAGTAGTAAATATAACACAAGGAAAAAGAAAAGTATTAACTAAAACAGATACAATCATAAGGAGGTAATTAAAATGTTTGAATTTAAGTTTGATAATCAAGAAAATTATAAAGGAATGGAACAAGATATAAAATCTTACAATAAAAAAGATAATATACCTTTTATTGGTAAAGTAGGAATAGTTTCAGCATTCGGAGGAACTTTTGCTACACTTGCAACTACATTAAATACAAGCGGTATTGATCCAAGTATATCAATCGCAACTGGTGCAATAATGGGAAGTGTTATATCAGCATTAGCATTAGAATCTATAATTAAATTAGTTAATAATACAAAAAGAAATAAAGCTAAAAAGAATTTAGATACAATTGTTAATAGTTGTAGAAAAAATAATTTATTAACAAGCTCTAATAATTTATCAGAAAGTATTATAATTAAACAAAGCAATAAAGAATCAAAGATAGTAACTGATGAAGATATAACTACTTCAAAAGAATCAATAGTTAATGATAACTATTATCTATTCTTAGATAGCAATGAACAATTAAGTGGTATTCTAGAAAGAAAATCTTCAAATAGCAATAATGATGAAACATTTGATGAAACATCTTATTACATACTTGAAAACGAAGATATCAAACCACTAGAAAATAGAGTACTACAAGTTAAAAAACTAGTTAGAAAACCAAAAGATAATTAATTTTATCTTTTTTCTAAAGAATATTAGGTATTAAGGGGGCAAAAAAATGAGTAATTATAATTTGCTGGGATTATACGATCATAACATAGAAAGTTATGAGAAAATAGTTAAAGTTTTTGAAAAAGAAAATATCGTAGGAATAGTACATGCCACTGGTACTGGTAAATCCTATAATGCTTTGCAATTAGCATTAGA
>ULNY01034693.1_pt1 | contig 25229 bp, 12 predicted proteins | sample 1952071 | NCBI WGS metagenome assembly ULNY01 (sample SAMEA4835589, study PRJEB28245) | human gut metagenome | biome: gut microbiome; material: fecal sample | place: Denmark | collected 2008 | reverse complement strand
ATATGAGAAGGAGTGCTTGTGAAAGTACTCCTTTTGTATATCATCTGTATACCTACATACTTGGTTATCAATATCTTATTTATACGGAAAAATAATTATCCGTATAATACATGACAGGTAGGTATACAATAGATATGTTGTAGTTTTGTTACTATTTTGTTACCGAAAATTTGCGAGTAACAAAAAAAATGCTTATCTTTGCAGCAAATTAATAAATGTAGGCTTATGGGAAGGAAGAAAACAATCGACAAGGAGCCAGTCACTATCAGATTCAAGGAACTTGCCAACGGAAACAAGAGTGTCTATCTGGACATCTATATGGACGGAAAGAGGAGTTATGAATTTCTCAAACTATACCTCATCCCAGAGGTTGGCAGAGAAAGAGCAAAGGCGAGGGCGAAGAATGCTGAGACGATGGCTAGTGCGAATATCATCAAGGCTCAGAGGGTTCTCGACTTGAAGAACCGAAAGGCAGGAGTATTCAGCAGTAACAAGAACATGCGCTTGGTAGAATGGCTAGACATCGTGAAGGTTGCCAAGCAGAAGGCAAGTAGGTCGGACGAATCCAGCAAGACCATTGAGAATGTGAAGAAGCATATCATCAAGTTCTGTGGCGAGTCTACCAAGATGGTAGACATAGACAAGAAGTTTTGCATGAAGTGGATAGAATATCTGAGAACTGCCACCAAGAGAGGTGGGCAGCCGTTCAGCGAAGTAACCAAGAAGGTGTACCTTACTTGCTTTGGTACGGTTCTGAATCAGGCAGTCCGTGATGGTATCATACAGATGAATCCCCTATCGCTCATAGACCCAAGTTATAAGTTCGGGTCTCCTGAGAGCGAGCGAGTATACCTAGACATTGAGGAGGTGAAGAAACTGGCTGCAACAGAATGCTACAGCCAGCACACCAAGCAAGCATTCATGTTCTCATGCTTTTCAGGTCTTCGTATCTCGGACATCAGGAAGCTGAAATGGAGCGATATAGAAGAGGTGACGAATCCTGACGGAACATCATCCTACCGCCTGACCAAGACGATGGAGAAGACTCAGCGAGTTGTCAGCTATCAGCTATCCAACGAGGCGATGAAATGGTTGCCTGAAAAGACGGAAGACGAACTGGTATTCTATGAACTATGCCAGCAGCCAAACATCAATTATCACATTAAGGTATGGGCGAAGGCAGCAGGAATCAAGAAGAACATATCCTTCCATACCGCTCGGCACACCTTCGCCACCATGATGCTCACGCTTGGAGCCGACATATACACCACCAGCAAGCTACTCGGTCACTCCCGAATATCCACTACTGAGATATATGCTAAGATTGTGGATAAGAAGAAGGATGAGGCGATGGGGCTGATTGATAAGTTCTTCGATAAGGAATAAAAAAATCTCTGTAAGGTAGCCAGCCTTGCAGAGATTAAAAAGTTAAACTATGTAATTTGCTTCTGATTTTCATGAGAAAAGCGTAATTTTGCCTCATAAACTTTTAAATGATTGGCTTATGAAAGAAGACATAAGATATATAAAGATATTATTGAACATCATCATTTTTTTACTGAGTTTTGTATTAATTGGCATAACCACGCTAGGAAATATACTAACGAGATTATTGCCGTAATTACAGAAGACAATTTTACAACTCTAGATTTCCAAACATTATCAGGGTTATACTTAGATTCTCTCCAGAACTTTTCTATCTGAGATTCACCAGACTCAGATAGTTCTATTCTATGGGAGTACTTTGTTGTATAACCCAATTCTTCTACTACGTGAATTGGACTCAGCCATTTTTGATTGCAGCATTCTTTGTCCGCTTCCTCTAAATCAGCAGAGCCTAGATTTGCTTTCTCATTTAATATAGAAAGAATCTTCTCTTCCTTCTTTGTCCGCTCTTTCTTATATTTCAGCAGCACATACAGCTTCTGTTCGTTAGTTATCTTTGCCATTAATATATACCTAAACTTTGTATTTGATTTTTCAAAATTATTGATTTCGTTATATAATCAATATCATTTAAACGACAATATTTAATGGCTACTTTATTGTTTGCCATTGCACTAAATACTAAACTACAGACATAGCCATTATAATCTCCTTGTTTCTGAGAAATGGTTGCCATCATAAGGAAACAACTTCCTATTGTATCATTAACCCTACCTTTTCCATCAAGTATATCTACTTTAGATAAACCATATCTTGTCTGTAATACCGACAAACTTTTCTCGAAGCAAGAGTTTGCTAACGTGTACGCATTTTTATCGTAATACGCAAAGCCTTGCATATAATACGCATCTCCCAACAGCTCATCCAACAAGTTAGAGGAAAGAGACAAGTCTTGTCTCTTGTGCTCAATACAATCTATCATTTTTTCCGAATATAATATAGTGTTATCTCTATCCGTTAAACCTTCATAGGCTATCATTCGATAATAATATGAATAGAAATAAGAATCATCTGACAAAAATATATAAGGGTCACCAATCCATTCATTACATACATCAATACATTCTCTATCTTTATGTGTACTAAGATAACATCTTGCTAAATATCTATAACCCTTATCCGTTAAAAGATTTTTATATTTGAAATCTTCCATTTGATGAATAATCATATTATAACTACCCGAAGAAAATTCTGATTCCAAACTATCATATATTTTATCTATATACTCAGGACTATAATTTGCCGTTGATTTATTTATAATAAGTTTATTTCCATCTATACCTACCTTTCCAATTTTCTGAATTGCAGACAATCCTAACAATAAAGGTGCAGTCTGACTATCCAATATAACAGCCTTAACATCATCTATTTTAATACCACCTATCTCTAATCTTTTTATTTTAACGACAATATGGTCTATACTTTCTCCAGAAGCAATAGTAGAGGAACCCTCGCCAATAATGTCAGTTTCACGCAACAATCCGTTACGAAACATATAAGATGCTACCTTAGAAGATAGACTAACATTAGATGCTCCTGTATCAAATATCATACTAACTTTATAACCGTTAATTGTACACGGAACGGTATAAACCCCTCCATCTTTAGTCATTTCTATAACAGTCTGTGAAAATATACACAAACTAATTAACATAAAAGATAAAACTAACATTACTCTTTTCATATCTCACCACATTTTAATTATCCTACATTTGCTTTTCTCATGCCACCACCCAAGATAGATAGTAGCTGGTCGTAGCGTTTCTCTAGTTCCTCATACTTAGCCTTCCAGACAGAATCATCCTGATGAGACTCTTCTATCTTAGGTTCTTCATGATGAGGAGTCTCAGCAACCATATAAGATGAATCATCTGCATCTTGGTTGCTATACATAGTACCTACCCCACGCATCAACCACTCAGCAGACACGTCAGGATAAGCTACAAGAACCTTGGCAACAACGTTTGCAGACAAAGTACGCTCACCCTTCAACTGAGTATTAAGGGTAGTTTGAGACATATCGACTAACTTTGATAGAGCATTAACCGATACTTGCTTATCCTCTAAAACTAGCATAATTCGCTGATAAATAGTTACTTCCATACATTTTACATTTATAAATCATACTTAATTATTCATAATCGGTTAATAATTTCTTGCTAAAAATTTGGCAAATTAGCAAGAAATGACTACCTTTGCACTCGTAAACAACAAGTTGCTTAATTATTAGAAGCAAAAGTACAATAAAAAATTAAGATATGCAAGCAAAAAAGATAAAAATTATCAAAGTTTCGCCCGAAGGACGTAAAAAACTTGCTGAGCGATATGGATGCCGAAGGGAAACCATCTACAACGCTCTAGGTTTTAGAAGTCAGAGCAAGCAAGCCGAAGACATCAGGAATGATGCCCTGAATGAGTTCGGAGGTGTTAAGGCTGATAAGGTCGTGTTCTATTAGGAAGGAGGTGAATATGATTAAGAGATTGTTCAGAAAGCACCTGAGAAGAGACTTGGTGACATATTATGGAGCCTCACATCCACAATTTGAAGAGATATTCAACTGGGTATATGAAGCTCCAATCTTAGAGTGGGGAATCAGAATGGACTGCATTCACAAAACAATAAAGTGGCTTGATGTAAAAGATGGCTATAAGCAAAGAGGCGAAATAGACCATATAATACAACTTGACAAAGCAAAAGAACTACTCTTGTTTCTCAGCAAGTAAGAACACATGAACAAATGTCGTTGTTCCACGAATATCAACGATATTACTTGAAGAGGATGAAGCTATTTGCTTAACAACATAATTGTCTCTTTTCAACTTCTTGATTTCCTCATCAAGGTCAAGTTCTACGAGAACACCTTTCTCGTTTACTTTAGAATGTAGATGTACGATTTTCTGTTTCATACGAAATTGAATTAAGTTAAAATAAAAATTTGTCACCTGCAAAGGTACAAAATAAAAACTACAATCGGGCAACGGTAGATATAATAATGTATAAAATGAAAATTTGTCACTTTCTGTTTCATACACTACCGCCCGATTAAAAAAATGGAGGAATCCTATGAATGAAATTTCAACTATTGTAGATGGTGACCGAATGACATCACTACAGATTGCAGAGATTACTGGCAAGGCTCACAAAGATATAATGAGAGCCATCCGAAATATGGAGCCAGCTTGGGAAAAGGTGCAAGAGCGCAAATTTGCGCTGATGCAAGAAGAGATTGAAATTAGTAATGGTGGTCACAAGATGAGACCTTACTTCTCTCTCAACAAGGAAGAATGTCTCTACATCGCCACCAAGTTCAACGATGAAGCGAGAGCCAAGTTGATTAAACGATGGAAGGAACTGGAAGAGCAACATCAAAAGCCATCAGTCCCTCAGAACTATCTCGAAGCTCTCAAATCTCTGGTCAAGGCTGAGGAAGAGAAACAGCAGCTAGCTTTGGAAAATAAGAAGCAGCAGGAACAAATCCTCACTATCAGCAAGACGAACATGGAACTCGGCAACAAGATTACCGAAATGCTGCCGAAGGTTAGCTACTACGATAAAATCTTGCAGAGTAATGCCACCATGACCGTTACTCAGATTGCTCAGGACTACGGAATGAGTGCCATGAGGTTAAACAAGGAGTTGGAGTCTATGAGAATCCAACACAAGGTAAGAGGTCAATGGATATTGTTTGCACAATTCCTCGAAGGTGGATATGTTCACAGCAGAGCAGTAGAAATCGTAAGGAGTGATGGTCGGCACGATGTGAAGTACAACACAGAGTGGACAACGAAAGGAAGAATCTTCCTATATGAATCCCCACAAGGTCTTGCCGCTACCATAAGCCACAGAACTCATGTTCTGTACTTGTTTTCTGAAATGAGTGTAAGACAGCAGCGTGTTGATGTCTTGTCTGAATGGCAGCATAGCCGACCACTCCTCCATTTCCTGCAAATGGTTGAAGGCAACCTCAAAGGCATCAGCATTCTCAATATCAAGAGGAATCACATTCACCCTACGAGTAACAATAGCACCAGTAGATGTACCAGCCAACTGACTCATTGCATCAGAATCTTGGTTCACATCTTCCTTGACGTTTCTTGCTCGGTTGTTAATGGCAAGAGGAAAATAATTCTCCACCTCCTTCATAGGAGCACCGAAGTACTTAGTATGAGTAGCTTGGTATCTTCTCTGACATTCAGGAAGGTATTCATCCTGCAACCACTCACCCATTGCCTTCACTCTTGGGTCAAGATTTTCCTCGATTGCAGCTACATCTTCCTCTGTGATACCCATAGCACGGAGTTTCATTTCTCCATCAGTCTCCTTATTGACCAGATAGATATAGAGCATCTGACCTTGTTTCAGATGGATGGTTCGCTTACCAGTCTCCTTGTTGGAGTAGTCAGTAACCTCAACGTCCATTTCCTTCATACCCTTACCATCAATACCTACCAGCTTCATAAACTTCTCCTTGCCGAACAGTTCCTTGGTCTTCTCATCAAGGGCATTTCGGTTCATTTCATTATATAGCTGTTCCTCATCAAGAGCATCTTGGTTCAGTTTCGTGAAGTAGTTGTATAAGTAACCCTCGCCATTTGCTGCTTTCTTACCGAAGAACTTCAAGAACTGCTCAAAGGTATAGGTAGAAGAGAATACTGCACGCTGCAAGTCATTGTTCACCAGTTTCTTCTTGGCAGTTGTGGTATCATAATAGGTAGAATCCATACCTTCCAAATCCAAATTGGCACGATGCAGGATTTCGTTCTTGTGCTCGGCAATCTCTTCTCGGAACTCCTTTGCCCTACCCTTACTCTCCTTCACCATTTTCTGAATATTGTTCAGGAGGTTTTCGTACATGGTAATGCGGTCAAACTTATTCTCAAAGAGTTTCTTTTCCAAGGACTTCAACAAATCCTTGTCTTCCTTAGTAGCATTCTTCTTATTCTTCAACTCGTCAATCTGTCTCTTCAACTCGGCAATATCGGCATCATTGCCGCCAATCTGCTGCTTATACATGATGGCAGCCTGAATGCCAGCCAGTCTATAGCCATTCATTTCCACATTGTCTTCATTCTTGGCAGAATCTTCCTCAATGTTTGCGATATAGGTATTCAGAGACTTATCATCCATATTCATAGCCTTCTTATACTCGCTCATGAAAGCCTGACCCTTGGCATCAAGAGAACCCATCTTAATCACACCGCTCTGGTCTGCCCTTGCTCCCTTGGTATTGATAAGGTTGTCGTAGGCAGTAGAGAGACGGTTGAGATAGTTTTCAGCAAGGATTCCCATAGCCTTGTCTAGGTACTTCTTTACATCATTGGCTCCAGTGGCATTCTTGGCAGCAGAGAGAAGGTTGCCCACCTTACCCCTGCTCAGTCCGTCACCCCATCCAATGTTGAGCATCTTTCTTACAAGGTCAGATACCGCCTTAACCGTTCTCTGGTCATAGTTCTTCTGATTCAGAACCGCTCTTCTGATATTGCGAAGCTGCTTGTTCATATCCTCCAAGTCAACGGACAAATCAAAGTCCTTTGGCTTTGGAGCAGACTTCCAGAGTTCCTTCTTCTTGTTGTACTCTTCCAAGTCTTCTGCATAACCGATTTCTGTTGAATAGTTTTCACGATGAGGACGGACTGGTGGATAGGCATCAGGAGAAAGACCATTGTCAGCCTTCCACTTGTCGAGTGCATCTTGGAATCCAGTCTGCTTAGGAGCAGTCTTCCACAAGTTCTGATTGCGAGTCCACTCTACCATTCTGTTGGCGTAATCAAAGATATTCTCGCCTTCCTTCATGATAGGTTTCTCCATAGGAACAGCACCCTTTTCTAAATGGTTCTTCTCCATCCACTCTTCCATCTGCTTGCCGTAAGGAGTAGAGCCACGCAAGGAGAACTTGGTATTCCCCACGATATTGGCATTGTTCTCATCGAATATCACGTAGTTGTAATCGCCTTCCTCAGCACCGCCATGAATAAGACCAGCAGGGTACTTGATGCCGACAAAACCTATTTCACTCAAAGCCCTTGATGCTAATTCTGCACCATGCGAAGGTCTTTCACGGTCGAAGAAGTCTTCCAAAGCATGATAAAGTTCTTCACCTTTTAATGTAGGAAGTCTCTGCATGCCATTCTCAGGAGAGTCAAGTTTCATTTGGATGATACGCTCAATCCTATCTTTATCATATCTCGCTCCACCATCTTTGAAATACTCGTTTTCATTAAATCCATGATGAGTTATTTCCCAAAGTCTGTACCATTTTTCCAATGGGAAGTTTTGAGAATCATTCCATCCAAGATAGTTTCCGTTATCATCAGGAATATCCACATCATAACGGTTGGCATTTCCCTGAGTCAGATAATCTTCATCAATGGAATCAATCCACTTCAAGGCATCTTTATACTCAGCAAGTCTATCTTTCAAGTTCTGTTCATACTCAGTTCCCTTCTCTCTATCCTTCAAGTTTTCAAGGGTACGCTGAATATCGTTGGCATCAGCACCGACACGTTTCTTAGCAAACTCCTTGGCACTTGCCACACTACCACCAGTTGCCACATCGTTCACCATTTCACCAAAGACTCTTCTCTTGAAAATATCGTCCTTCACCCCATCAGGGTAGCGCATATTCTTATAGAGGTCAGCCATCTTTCTCTGCTTGGCTCTCTGGGCATACTCACGTCCAATCTTGCTAGAGTTTGTAACATATACTCCATGTCCAAATGTTTCACTTCCCTCGCCTTCCAAGGCATGAGACAAATCAAACTTGTCAAAGCTAGCACCAGTACCATGATAGGTACGGATGCTAAACTTAGGGTCAGAGCCAGTAAGCAGAGGAGCAATAACATGTTCCGTCAACTGGGTAGGGATTCCGTTGCCGATGATGGTATGGCTCAGGCTCTCGGAGAATGGCATCTTGTAATCATCGCTCACTCCTGATACTCTTGCGAGCACTCTACCCATGGCACGATATACCTTACCATCAGGCATCACAATCACATCACCACTCTTCGTCCTGAGCGTTGGCAGAAGTTCATCAGCAAAGGCATGAGGAACCTTTCCGTCTGCGTAGGCACTACCCATCACATATAATGGCTTGTCAATGTTTCTCCAGTCAATGCCATCAGCCTTCAAGCGAATATCCATCCAAGGAGCCACACCATTCTTCTTCTCGGTCAGGGTCGGGATAATATCAGCCACAGCTTCATACCATCCGCTCTTGTGTGCTATCTTCTTTGGCTTTTCTGGAAGTTTGCCATCACGAACCGCACGGACAATCAATCTCTCTCGGTTGGTGTAACCGCCATAGTCAGCAGCGTTATACACATCTGCATCCCAAGTGTAGCCGTTGGCATCAAGTGCATCTGTGATAGTCTTCATCGCTTCTGAATCCTTATACCCCTTCACGTTCTCAATAGTCACCACCTTTGGCTTAATAGCATTGATAAACTCGGCAGTACTAGCAGCAGTCTCCTTGTCAAGTTCCACCTCAGCATGGTTACTCTTCGCCTGAGAGTAGTTCTTGCAGACTGGGCTGGCATGGAAGTACTCCACATCGCCATCTATCTGCTTAACCAACTCCTTAGGGTCAACATCACGAACATCAGCAGTAACGATGTGCTGACCGAAGTTATTGCGATAAACACCGCTTATCTTCTCGTCATACTCCACTGCCACCACTGGGTCAATGATACCCTTCAAGCCTTCCTCAACAAGACCGCCACCGCTAAAGTATGTTCCAGCCTTAATGAGAGTGCCATCCTTCAGGGAGAACTTAGGTTCCTCGCCAGCAATCTCTGCCTTGCGGTTCTCGCCCAGAGCCTGAGCAATATGAACCATCTTCTTATTAGCCATCTGCCAGCCGCTCGGCATATCATCAATGGCAGTCTTGATAGCATCATCCACCTCATCAGGAGTGTTCAGACTCTTCAAATCCTCAGCCATATCTGCCGCCCCACTCTCCTTTCCGTCAGCCATATCACGGAGGGAGAAGGACACATCACCCACACCCAAGAAAATCTGGTCTTTGCGAGCCACGTCCTCAGTAGATTCAGCGAGAGTTTTTCTTCTCTCCTCAGGAGTCATGTTCAATCTTTCCTGCACATTTCTTGCCTCCACCTCGCCAGCAAGTGACTTGTAGCTATTGAAATCATCATTCTTCATGTAGGCATCATAAAGACCTCTGTTCTTCTCTATGAGAGCCTTCGCCTCATCTTCCTTACCTTCTGCTCGTAGCTGCTTAATCTGTTTTGTGACCTCATTAAACCTCTTCTTGACTTCACCTCTAATAGTTGTAGGACTACCTCCAGTGGCAAATCCCTCAATACCTTGAATAGCATGCTGAATCTCGTGATTCAATATGTCATTCATATATTTCAACTCATCAGCATGAATGGTTATGGTGTTGGTTTTTGAATCATATTCACCATGTGAAGGCATATCGTTCATAATGGCATCCGTATCAATACGAACACCCTTCAACTGAGGATAAGCCTTAAATAATTCAGGTGCATCAATCACATCAAATAGTTTGCCGCCATTCCAGAGCATATCATCCTCGTAACGCTTAACGATGTGTCCACCGCCTACGTCCATCGTGTCCTTTATCTTGGCATCAGGCATTTCGTATCTCCACTTGCCATCAGCACCACGCTCCCAGCCAGTAGCCATCTTGATAGCCTTGGCATCTTTCTTCTCTTCTTCCATCTTGCGAGCCACAGAGAGGTTATCCATACGGAAAGTACGCTCCTCTGCCTTGTCAGCAGCAGCCGCACCACGCTCGCCAGCGAGAGAGAAACGGATATTGTCGCTACTATTGATAGCATCCATAGTAACCTTCTGTCTATCCTCAGCATTTCCACGCTCATAACTGCTCACATCAATGCCAGCCTTCTTCAAGGCATCTATAACATCACTTGGAGTATCGCTAGGAACGATAGCCTTCTCAAACTCATCAAGTCCGTAAGGTCTCATAAACTTGGTTTCAAAATAGAACACCTTATAGTCTTTCTTGATTGTATCAAGCAACTTATTGTATCTATCCATCCACTCATCAGATACCTCAATATTATAAGCCTTCTTCAAATACTCCTTTTCATTTCCCTTATGGTCAGTAAGTTCAACCATACGAGAAACACCGCTATCATCAAACGCATATCTGTTATTAGAGCCAACACGGATTTCATCAGACAATTCCAAGAACTCCTTGGTAATCTTGTCTTTTATCTGATTATGTCTCTCATCGCCAAAAGGAATCAACTTATCCTTGGCATTCTTCATGGCAGCAAGCGTATTAACCTCAGGAGAGTTCTTTGCTATGAACACACCAAGTTCTGAGCCGAAGGCAGTATAGCCGCCAGCCACACCCTGTTTCTTCATGAGCTTCACAGCATTTTCTATAGTATTAGGGATATACTTAGGCTTACCGCTAGGTGTAGTGCCATTATAAAGCATTTCCTCAACACCATATTCCTCTGTCTTCTTATCCAGCCAAGATGGGAAATCATCAGATAACTTCTTATTATCCTCCACCTTCTTCTTTGCAGTCCCCATCGTGTCGTGAACATCTACCTTTCCATTCTTTCTGTTATTGCGAACCACATCATTCACGAAATCAGCAGCGATATAGAAGTTCTCCACGCCTTCAAGTTCTTCAAGACGTTTCTTCTTCAAAGCAACAAGCAAATGATTACCCTGCTTTTCTGCACTTGCGATACGAGCCTTCAATTTCTCACGTTGAGCATCTACGTCATTATCCTTGCCAGTAGCCTTATTCATCAGTTGAATCAGTTCTGCTACCTCTTTATCAGTATAATCTGTTTTGTTGCCATTATCTGAGATACGCATCACCTCGTTGGTAATGTCGTTGTCATACTTGCCAGTCTGATAGATAGTTTCAGGATTCATGCCATTATCAAACAAGTAGTGCCAGTACAATCCGTCACGAACATCGCCACTTGACAAATATCCCTTCCAGCTTTCTCTTACATTGGAATAGATACCATTATCAACATCACCAAGTTTCACGTTCATGTCGGTATTGAAAGCCTTCTCGCCCTGCTTATTCATGATTCTCTCCACCTGAGGATAGGTAGGTGTCCAAGCATCAGCCGTGAAGGTTCCAGCATTCTTGCCTGTTCTCTTAGCCAGCTTCTCAGCCTTAGGAATCAGGGTAATCTCTCCATAATCAGAGTATATTCCGTTCTTGGAGTCAACAACACCCATAGAAGGAGCAGCAAAACCGCCCTGCTTGATAGCCTTTCTTAACTTGTCAACGCTGATGTTATGCATACCAAACATAGTTTTTTCGTCCTTCAATGAAAACTTTTCGCCATTTTCCTTGGCAGTTTCAGAAGAATTGTCTATCTTTGCAGCAGATAAGTCATCCGTAAGGTTGGAAAGACCACCAACCTCTTCTGATTGTTCAGAAGGCAGTATGAGGACTTGGTCGCCCTCACGGATGGCTTGTTTCTTTATCAATCCCAAATTTTTATCATTCACAAAGTGCCAATGAACGATTTCCACATTATCCTTATTAGGATTTACCTCTAATAATATTGTGCGGTTATTGCCCTTATCGTCCTTCGTGTTGATAAGTACCCAATTATATGGTCTAGTTTTCTTTTGATTCTGACCATACAAATCAGGATTGTACAAAGCAGACTTAAAGATTACTTTACTCAATTCAGGAGTAACGTCCTTATGTCTCATATAATTACGCTCAAAGATATTCTTCTTGATAACAACTGGCTTTCCTTCTGTTCCGATAGCATCAGCAATTTTCTTTGGTAATCTAGGCAATTCTACATTTCTGGTAGGATGCAAGAAGTCTTCATCCGTCAACTCATCAACTGACTTAATCTTATCCAGCTTCAAAGTACCATCCTGATTTAGAGGATTCCCCTGATTATCTTTCAACGAGAACTTTACCTTAGCATAGTCTGCAAATGGCTTTAACTTACGATTGCTCGTATCAAGCCATTTGTCGAACTCAGCCTTACTTGCTCCAGTAATATTTCCAAGACCTTTCCATCCCTTGCTATAGTTGGCGAGATAAGCCTTTTTGGCATCGTCCATGGAGTCATAACCATACATTACCTTATGCTCATCAAACGAGCCATCAGGATTCACTTGGTCAACGACAAACACATCACCATTCCAATTATCAAGGTCTGCTTTGTCATTGATAAACATATCCAAATGGTCACCATCCTTGCCAAACTTTCCACGGATATAGCCATAGGTATCGTGCATAGTAACTTTCCATTCTTTACCATCGGCATCCTTGCCTGAGCGAGTTGAACCCTTTGGATTTTCTATAGTGTAATCGTAGCCACCGAACTTGATGTGTCCCTTCTTGTAGTTGCCACTCTCTTTCTGTGCATCAGATGGATTGGTTTCTGTTTCTTCAATAGCGGACTTCAAACGGAGAGAGAACTTGGTGTGCTCTGTGATTTTCATATCCTCAGGCTTGAAGATAACATAGTTGGTATCGCCTTCCTCAGCACCACCAAAGTTACGACCAGCCTTATACTTGATACCAGTATAGCCAAGAGAAGCGAGAAGTTTGCTTGCTGCCTTATCATCATTGAAGGCTGCATCATCCTTAACACTTCTCATTGAGATAGTCTTATAGAAGTTATCAAAGGTTCTATCCTTCTTCAAGTCCTTAATATCGTAGCTACGCAAAGAAGGTAGTGCTTTAGCTACCTTATCTATCAGTTCATCAGTTATAGGAGCATCCCAATCCAGATAGTTGTTTCCATTATCATCAGGTATATCCACCTCATAGAGATTTCCCTTATACTTTTTAACACGGATATTTCTAGGAGCAAGTATGAGTTCTGCTGCATCTACTTTGTTCTGATAACCACTCCTTATACTACCATAAGTACCTTTAAGAAGGTCTTTAAAATAAGCGTAATCACCTTTTCGCAATATGCTTTTAGCTTCTGATACACCATATTTTTCAAGATTATACAAGAAATCATCAAGAATATTAGCGTTGTCTATACCTACCTTATCCAACAAAACAGAGCGCAAATCATCATCAGACATTTCCTTACCATTATAGACGTAAGTAGGCTTTTTACGTGTCAACTCTACATAGCTTTTTCCTATCTCTTCCGATGAAGTAACATAGCCACCCCAACCGAATGCTTGTGAGCCTGCACCCTCGCCCATGTGGTCGAAGTCAAACTCTGTGAAGTCAGCACCGCTACCATGATATACCTTCAATGAGAACTTAGGAGTATCAGCTATCTCCTGATTGATGCTGTTCACAACATCATCAGTAACAATATCGCCCTCCTGAATCTGCTGAGGTTCACGACCAGCCTTGCTTACCAAGTCTGCTTGCTCTGCTCTGGTCAAGATACGGTTCACCTTCATCGCACCAGTAATTACCCAAGGGTCAGTCTCGGGGTTCGGGTTGGTACGATACATATAATAGCCATCAGTAGGCAGATGTTTCAAGCCAGCCAATGAATGCTGATACTTGCCCGATGGATTGATACCCTCTTGGCGAGCTTCCTCCTGATAATCTACATCAGCAGCATACTCCACCTCAGCAAACACGAAGTTCTTAGGGAAGAGAGTCTTGTTTCCCTCAGCATCCTTGCGGTTGAACTGGATAGCATAAGGAACCACACCCAAGTGCCAGCCTGGTCTATAGGCTAGCTTACCGCTACCGCCTTGTGTACCCTTGCCGCCCTGCTTAACCTGAGGTCTGCCAGTCTTGCTTTCTCCTGCAATAGGAGCAGCATCAGCATCAAGCCATACACCAACTGGAGTAGCAGCACCATCAGGGTTCGCTACCATTGGTGGATAGAGTTTGCCATCCTTTAGCACGAACACCTTATAGCCGACACCCTTCTTCTTAGGTTCAGGTTTTTGACGGAGAGAGAACGAAACATCTTCGCCAGTCTCAGAGTTTGTCACCTCACCATTGGCAGTCTTCATGTAGGCTTGTTCAATAGAGCGGAGAATCAACTTTGCATTGTCAGAATACTCTGTACCAGTAAATGCAAATCTGATTCTGTTGACAATCTCGTGCAACTTAGCCAAGAGAGGATGAGACATTTTCATCATAAGTGTATGAGCATAATTGGCATCATGTATCCAATTACCGATTTGGTCAGCTACAACCTCCTCTTCCATTGCGTTTCGGTCTTTCCAATATGTTGCACCACCTTTCTCGTATTTCTGTTGTGTCTTATCTGTAATAGTATTGAAAGCATCCTCACCCATCATGTTCTTGACGAGATTCTTCAACTCTTCAAAAGCAGCAGGATTCTTAGCCTTGATTTCGTGAGTCATTTCGTGTCCGAAGACGAATTGTGTACCTAATACATCAGCAGAGTCCAAAGCTAAGTATATCGTGTTAGTCTTTTCGTCATACCATCCATTGGAGTCAGCAGAGTGTAGATAAATTATATCAGCACCCATCATCTTAGCAATACGAGACAAAGATTTACGCATCTTCTTGCCTATAGAATGGTCTAGAACATCTTCGCTACGAACAGCATTCTTCTTGACCATTGCTTTTCTTTCTTCGCTGCTATTTGTTACTTTTGTGTTGTCTTTTGGCGAGAATGGAGCACTATCACGCTGTGCGCCTAAAGGATTCTCTTCCGTTGCATCCTCAGGAACCTCAGGAGTATTTATATTATCATTTATATTGTCATTTGTCTTCTCATTATCCAAATCATTATCCGTTTCATTAGACAAATCATTAGATTCATTAGACGATTCATTATCCAACTTCGCCTTCAACTCAGCCTTTTCATCCGACTTCGCCTTCAACTCGGCCTCTGACTCAGCCTCTGGCTGCTCAGCATAGGCTGCATTCTCCTGAGCACGTTTCTGCTCTTTAAGTATGTTCTCTGCCTGAGCAATGCGAATATTTTCAACAAAATTCCTTGCTTCCGATGCCTTGAAACCGCTATTGAGTACACCGATAAGTGCGTTACGAATATCCTGAGTATCGAGTGATTCAAGGTTGGATGGACGATTCTCCCACAGACTATGAACGAGCGCATCAATAGTAGTTCCCTTGCCATCAGCAGCGAGCAACTGAGTCTTGGCAAAGTCTTCTCTACTCAATCCAGTCTCCTGCTTAACGCCCTTACTTGTCTCTGTTCCCTCATAGTTGAGAGAGTGAGCACCGAGGTTACTAGCCACATACTCCTCAGCAGTAAGCAGAGTTGTATCAGTCACGTCAATACCAGTACTATCATACAGACGATGAAGGAGAGAACCGATAGTTTCTCGGTAGAGTTGTGATACAGCCTCAGCATCATCCTTAACAGCACTCTTCAAGCGAGCGAACTTTCTTCTTGCCTTCTCAATGAGTTCCTTTCTACCCTCAGGAGTGTTCTCTTCCTTGGCAATTCTTCTTTCCTTCAACGAATCACGGATAGAGATTGCAGAGTCATAATGTGCTTGGGCATCAGCAATGGCAGCTTCCTTCTCCTTCTTACTTGCAACCAACTCAGAAGGTTTAGTGCCAGCCAACTTCTTATTCTTTGCTTGCTCCAATACTTTCTTAGCCTTCTTGATTTCTCCATCCAGCCAATCATCTGCATCCTCACCGAGGTTATTATCATACCACTCAGCAGCATGAGTAGCATCAGTCTGACTAAGGTCAACCTCTCCATTCACATCAACTGGGATAGGAGTTCCATCCTCAAATGTTAAGCTTTCATTATTTTCATTGCCGTTTGCAGAAATGTTTGTATCTTTGCTTTCAGAAGAGCCAGCAGCATCCTCTTGGGAAGTTGTCACAGAAGCGGAAGGCTGGTTCTGCTCGGTCTGTGCGCCATCGTCATTACGATTTAGCAACTTCCCTTCTTCGTTATCTTCAACCTCTATCGCGCCACTATTATCCTCTATCATTGAGGAATCAGCATTCTCTGCTGCAATCATTTGAAGTCCTTCCTGACGTTGCTTTTTATATTCGTCAATAGTCATTTCACCCTTCAGATGAATCTTATCACCTCTCTTGCCTACATACGATGTTAGATTACCTTCCTCATCCATTACGACAAATTTAGGCATGGCTCCTTTGTCTTGAATCAGGAACACAGCCTTAGCATTTGGAAAGCGATTCTTTCCTTCTTCATCAGTAACATCTACTCTTTTGACCTTACCATCATTCTCATTTGTTATCTTGGCATAATCAAAATTGTCTTCAATAGGTTGGGACTCCTGCTGAATCTGTTCTGGTTCTTGTGCAGTCTGGTCATTCTTTACACTACGAGCTACATTAGACTGGTCATACTGCTGCTGAATAGCATCAAGAGATAAAGGCTCAGGCAAGATAGTTCCATCAACAGAGATAATGCAATTACCTTGCTCATCAATACCTTCTATTTTATATTCATGGATTTGTCCCTGAGCATCCTCCATTGTGAACTGAGAACCATCTACCAGTTTGCCATCAATAACATTAGACAACTCAGTAATAGTCTTCTCCTTGGCTTCATTTACCGCTTGCGCCTTAAACTCCTCTGCATTCTGAATGTATGGATTTACAGCAGACAACATAGATACTGGAATAGTTTCTTTTCTTCCAGTAGCCACATTGTATACGATAATCATGCTATCAGAATCAGAGTAATTGATAATACCATCATCATGAGTCTCAATGTTACCGCTGATAACATATACTGGATAATCATCCTTACCCATAGTACCCTTTACTAACGCTTGCTTGATAGTTCCATCCTCCACATTGGTCATGGCATCAACTCTCTGGGCTGCGACCTTTGTAGCTGTATCTACTGCGTTCTGAGCATTATCCATGATGCCATCATATAGAGCCTTGGCATTCTGATAATTGTAGATTACATTGTCAAGATTATCATCCAATCCCAAGTTGGAAGATATTTGCTCATCAGTCATATTTTCTAATTCACTATCAGAAACACCAAGAGCACTGGCAAGGTTGAACTTCTGCTTCTCATACTCTACCTGAGCAAGATGTTTGTTCTCACCTTCCGTCTCCTGACCAGCAGCATAAGCAGCATTCAACTGCTTCTGACGAATATCAGCAGGAGTATTCTCGTCACCAGTCATAGCCTTAGCTTGCATTTCCATAGTCTTGGCAAGGTTATAGCCACGCATGACACGAAGGTTCTGGATATATGCCCATGCAGCATCCAACTGCTCCTCAGAATATTTTCCTTCTGATACTTGCTTATGAAGGTCAGCACTGATTTTGCCCAAGTTCTCATTAGGAGCAGAGTCAATTCTGTTCTTGATTACTTCCCATTCATCGCCAAGAATCTCAGATGCACGCTGATTAGCCTGATTCAGCCTGTTCTTGAAAACATAGAAAGCAGCGAAGTCGTATGCCTTTATTCCTTGATTTGCGGCTCCACGCACAATATGAGGTGTAGATGCCATACCAGCCATAGAGCCTACACTGATAGCCATAGAACCAGCAATGTCCTCCCAAGTCTTTCTGTCACCTAGTTCCTTTATACTATTGTCACCAACAAGCCAAGCATTAAGAGGAATGTTAACGATTTCCTCAGCAACCTCCTCAGGATAGCTGCCAATACCAAACTTGCTAGAGAATTTCTTTGTATCAAGATACCAGTTCTTGTTGCCTACACCACGGAAGAAGTCTGCCAGTTTCTTGGTATAAGGATTCTTATCCAACAAATCAAATGCTCCACTCTTTAGATGCCAGTGACCGAACATCTTCTCAGTATAATTCTCCAACATTGCAGCAGTCACACCTTTATAGAGAGCCTTGCCAAACGATTCACCTCCCTCATGCAGAAGATTACCATTCTCATCAAATGTACCGAAAGCATAGTTGCCTTTCTCATCCTGATACAAAGTACCAAGATGTCTGTTCAGCACATCTGAGCCAGTCTTCAGACCTTGCACGGTTGTAGCCATAGCATAAGAGCCGATGATGTCACCAGCAGCAACACCAGTATAATACATAATGTTGTGTGCCAGCTTACCCCATCCTCGCTTAGCAGCAATCTTCATAGCACCTCGTCCGAAGGCTTGCGTCATACCACGCATCAATGGTAAATCTCCAGTTATATAGAAGTCTATCATGTAAGGTACAGACACACCTGCACCAGAAGTCCAGCGATAAGCCCGACTGCCATACTGGTCAACCCATTCAGCCGATTTATCTGCCTTTTGGTTTGCATCCAAGAACTCCTTTTCTTCCTTGGTTACAGCTTCTCCTTTATTTATCTTATCTCGAATCTGCTCTAGTTTTACAGAGTTCTGAATATCAGAGACGCCAAAGTCCCAGTTGCTCTGAACCATGGAATTGGCTATCGCCTTATACATATCCTTAGAAGTATCATCACCAAAAAGGTAGTTTATTCCTTCCTTGATATTGTGAAGTAAAGGGATAGTATTTGCAACATCGGCAAGAGTGTTCCAGAACCCACTGCTTTCCTTGCCTGCAAGAGCTTCAAGGTTTCTTACCTCTTCATCTATTTTGTTCTTGGTTGCTGATAGCTGCATTCTTTCCTCGAATGTACTAAAACCACCATCCATTGCAGCAGATAACTGAGCCATAATGTCCTTCTGCTTTTGATATGCAACATTAAGACGAGCTTCGGCTTGTTCTTTAATACCTTTCTCTGTAACCTCAGTACCATCCTTTCCGATATTCTCCTGCAAGTCGTAGAGACCATTCTTATCAATGGTTTCTGATGCCATAGGTATATCGCCACGCTCTATCGCATTCATGTAAGCCTGATTCTGTTCATCAAGAACAGCTTGTTTCTGCTGAGCATAGTCAAGATTGGTAGTATCACTACTATCAGAAGTTACGTAAGTGTTAAGCCCCTCATCCTTTACAACATTGTCAGTAGGAGCATAAGGAGTCTTGTTGGTTCCGACCTTCACCCGACCGAAGTCTTTCCGCTGTTTCTGCTTACGCTGCTTCAACTTGTTATAGCGCAAAGCATCACCAGCAGCAAACTTGCTGGCATTCATTCTGATGTCCTGAGCACCAAGCGTGAATCCTTTACGGTCTTCATCCGTAATAGGAGTCTCACCTATCTTTCTAGCCCTAGAAGTTGTATTGTTCACTGGAACAAACATAGATTCATAGAACTTTTCATAAGTATCAGGAACATCATAGTTACTATCCTTCAAAGACTGATAGAAATTTCTTCTATTTGACGCTCCTGCATTTCCTGCTTGTGTCATTGAACGCTCAAAGCTACCATAACTATCTGGTAGGTCTGTTCCGTGTTCCTTCAATCCCTTATAAAGGGCATATAATGGTTTGTACTTTGTCATATATTAATTATTTAACCCAGTTTACACCTTTGATAACTATCTTTCCACCACCTTTAGATGAAGTCTTTGCTTTATTCTTTCGGTATGCAGTAACAACTCTCTTTGGAGTACCCTTTTGACCAGCCTTGCCGACCGATTCGTAAGCACCAGCTAAACCATCTGGGTCTCTGTCACTAATATCCAATAAAGCGGCATCATAATCTTCTTTATTTGGTGTACTTCTTCCTGCTCTCCTTGCCCTCAGTGTTGCAGCAGCATCCACTGCTTGCCAATGTTTCAACTGACCATCAGCCAACTTTGTCTTCAACACCTTCATGAAGTTCTTGTAGTCAGCATCGGAATTAATCTTCAACTCACTAAGGTCAAGTCTTCTGTTTCCTTGGTCTATTCTCTGCTGCCCTTGGTCATTCTTCACCTTGTTGATTTCGTTCTGCATATCGTGATACCTCATCTGCTCAGCGAAAGTCAGTTTATTCTTCCGAGCTTCCTCGTCAAGAGCAAGTGCCCTCTGATACCCAGCCAACCACGATGCCCGATTTTTTTCTCTCTGAGCATCCATATATGCCTTGCGTTTGTTAATCGCCTTAGTCATATCCGACTCAGGATTGTGTACCACCTTTGCACCTTTTGTAGCGAAGTAGATATTGGATAGCGCACGGAGACCATCACCCAGAGCAGCGATACGAGCCTTGGTACGCTCCTTCTTCTCTCTATTCGCCCTCTGCTCAGCAGTCTCATTCAGTTCAGGATTCAGCATCTTATACATATCAGCATGAGACAACTGCTTAGGCTGAGGTTTCGACTCCTCCTTCTTCACGATGGGAACGGATGGTTTATCCATAGGGATAGAACCATTAAGCATACCCTCAGCAGTCTGCTGGTTCATCCTTACCGCCTGTTCATGTGCATCCTTTGGAGGAGTAAGCTGCTCTTCCTTGCCATGCAGCATAGCTTGGGCAGTATTCATGTTAATCTGCTCAGCATTCGCCTTCTGAGCGGCATCCACCCCACTCTGCTGCTTGTTGAGAACACTCTGTGTAGTCTTCAAGCCATTATTGTTTCGTAACATATCTGATGCTTTCATAGGCTATGCTTTAATCTTTTGAAGTTTAGCACCAAGACTATTCTGTTCACCCTCAGAAGGAAGAGAAGTAGCCTTCGCCTTTAAGCCGAGAACATCATTGGAGTTCTTGGCAATACCATTCAACTGCTCCTGAGTCACATTCATGTTCGGAGCCTTCTTTACTCCACCAGTACCACTATCAATAGTTGCAGCGATGTTGGTAGCAGTACCAGCCACGCCAGCCACCGCATTGGCGGTATCAGCAGCCTTCTCAGCTTCCATACCCATCTGTTGGTTCTGCAACTGGTTCTTGCGCTCTCTATACTGCTGCTCGATGTTATCCTTTCGGGCATCATTTGCAGCTACAATCTGTGAGGTAGTATCAGCAAGAGTCTTGTTGTTCGCCTCCTTTACCGCAGTAGTAGAATCGTCTGTACCACCCATTACCGCTTGTCTACCCTTGGCAGCCTTGTTGCGGTTCTTAATCTGCTCCTGCATCTGTGTGAGCAAGCGAACCGTATCAGCACGCTTGGTCGGGTCGGCATTGTATGTTCTGTCATACCATGCCTGATTTTCTCTCTGCTGCTGGGCAATCATCTGCTCCTGCTTTTTTCTCGCCTTGCGGTTAGCTATACCGCCAGCAATACTGCTTGCAAGCCCAAGCCCAGCACCTATTAATGCACCTATCATATATATGAAAATTTAATTATTAATAATGGTACAAAGATACAGATACCATCCGAGATTCGTATTTTATCCGTTTATTTAGGTGGTAAGTTAACGGATAAAGTTTCCGTTTGCCAACAAATTACTATCTTTGCACCAAAATAGTTAAAACAATGGCAGCAGATAGAAATACAAAAGGTCAGTTCGAGAAAGGTCGGGCAAAGACTGGAGGTAAACAGAAAGGTTACGAGTCTCCTATCACAAAGGAGTTTCGTGAGTTGTGTGCTGACTTTTCTAGAGAGGCTTGGGAAGACTTTATGGCAGCATGGTATAAGTGTGAGCCGAAGGATAAGGTTGCGACCTTCATCAAGATTTTGGAGTTCAACTGCCCTAAGCTACAGACCGTCACTCTTGACGATAAGCGTGAGGTTCACAATGCCCTCACCGAGAAGTTGAGACAGATGTCAGAAGAGGAAGGATAAAATATAATTCATAAGAAGAACGTTTGTTTTTTTCATAGGTTTTTGGTTTATAGGTTTTAAGATTGTTAGGATAACGAAATAGGGAATGCGTGAGCACTCCCTATTCTTTTTTTATTCAATATCAGCGACCACCTCTCGCTCTTCTATCCCCAGCCATATCCGTCTGCAACCCACAGAGCCAGTTCTTATGCTTTGTATACAGAGTATTCCATATCATTCTAATCATTGTCTTTATCTCCAATAAAGTTCACGATGTTCCTTCTTCAACAAATCCCCAGTTCTACACCACCAGTCATTCGGACTCGCTTTAAGATACTCCTCAAACTCAGGGCAGTTCTCTTCGTGAGTAAGATGAGGATGAGAAGTAGGCTTGAACTGATGCACACACAGCAAGTCTGCATGATTGCCGCCATAAATTCTTGGTGGCATAACATCTTTCGCCTGATGCCACACCTTGTTGAGGTCAATGAGTTCTGCCCCATCCAGTTCCTTCAGGACATTATCAATCTTACCCAGCACACGATTCAGGACTTCTGCCCTATCCGTGCCACCCTTAGCAATTAACCAATTAGCATCACTCAGGGCACTTCTAATCAACATATCAAGTTCCATAAGCCAAAATTTTAATGTCTTTTCGATTTCTCGATGTTATATTGTTCACAAATGTCGCAATATGCGCCATAAGCCAAGTTATCAACCATTTCGTTGTACTTGTCACCATTGTGACCTTTCACCCAGTGAAAACGAACTCCTGCCAAATGAGCAGAGCATTTCTTGTACGACTCATAGAGGTCAGGATTCTTCTTTGGCTTATATGACTTGGAGAGCACCAAGATACAATACTGGCTATCTGTATAAATATCCACGTATGCACCATTAGGGCAAGCGTTCACAGCACTAATAATCGCCAACAACTCCATTCTATTATTTGACGTATTCAGTTGACCATGATTCTTCATCTTTAAAATTTCCCCATCTTTGAGAATGATGTATGCCGCACCACCAGCCTTAGTTTGAGATAAGTTGTCACAAGAACCATCAGTGTATGCTACATAATGAAGACCATTGTCAGGAAACGTCTCTTCAATCTCATTGATGATTGTCTTTTCATGCTGAGGAACTTTTTTTGTTACTCGTAAACGAGGTTTTCTTCCTCTCTTTGCAATCAACACGCCATTATACGCAGACACAAGTGAGTGCCAATGATTAGGAGCTTCGCCATTTTTCTTTTTCCATCCTGCTTTTGATACAAGATTCCAAATGGCATCAATCCATTCCTTATCATCCAACTTCATTCCATGAGCACAAAACTCATCGAACTCTTCGCGCGTAGGCACGTACACGTCAGGTTGTTTCTTATTATTTTTCATAACGAAAATATTTAATTAAATTTATATTCCGTAGGCTTTAAATAGGAACTGGTTGCACGTTAGCTGAGGGAAGTAAAATCCCCCTTACCCACAAATCTTTCATTGTGGTGGAGGATTCACTTGGGTGGAGACCGTATATTCGCCCCTTCCATCGACCTATCACAAATCTATACGTGAATCGGTTTTGCAGCTTTCTGAAATATAGTTTTCAGTCCTTGTCGCACCTTCTGCAATCAATCCTGTGCTTTGCCATGACTCTTCCTTGCAATTTATAGACTCGATGAATCGGAAGGTATCTAGCCCATAGTCTTCCATCTTGTCTTGTCTCAAACTCAGGGGAACAAAAAAAGAACCCCCGAGTGTTGGTTACGGACAACGACTCAGAGGTTCATATCTTGTAGGCTTACGCCTTGAAAGGAGGACTACTTTAGTCTGTCAACCGTAACATTGACGATGCAAAGATAGAAGCTTTTTCTGAAACCACCAAATGTGAAAAAATATGTAATTCGTTAATCTGTAAGATATTCAGATTTTAGGTATACGCTTGGTGTGCAGTAGATGTACAAATGATTACAAAGTTAAAGTAGGTTAAAGTGTATTTGGCATTCAAGTTTATTTTGTTACCTTTGTAGCGAGTAAAACAAGCGATTTAGTTTCTTTAACTCTTTTATGTTACTATTTTGTTACTCGATAAAAATAGACCATTTCTAATAGTATTGGTTATCAATAGGTTACAAGGTTCAAATAAGCATTCATAATGTTTTTGTATAATATGAGAAGGAGTGCTTGTGAAAGTACTCCTTTTATGTATTGGTTTACTACATGGCGATGCATTTTGTTCTATGTCACGACGCACAGACTTTTACATCGCCATGTAATTTCAAAGATATCGGGAGTTTTAAAAAAGCCTGTTACTATTTGATTTTAGCACCAAATGACTTTACAAACTTAATCTTCTTGCCTTTTGCGATGATTGGCTTCTTCCATTCACCACCCAAAATACGGATAACAGCCTTCTTGCCTACAGGAACCGCATCTACAGCCTTCTGCAAATCCATGAAATTGCCTCGACCTTCTGCAGAGACTACATAATCATAATGGCAGACATGAGACTTCAGCGCTGGCACCTGCTCAGCTACAGCATCAGCAAGCGCACCGGCAACCACACGTGCACCATATACATTATAATGGGTATTATCTTTCTTACCCTTAGGAACCTGCGGATTCTCGCCAGGCATAAACCACATATGTAATTTGCGGCTGCCTTCAATACCCATGCCCGTTTCTATATCGTGGGTAATCTTGGTAGCATCAACAAACGGAACATTCAGCTGCTTTGCTACATTGCGGGGAGCTATCACATAAGCTCCGTGGGTGTCGATAAGCGTATCGCTATTAATCTGCTCCTTTCCATCATATACTTTATTGCGAAGCTTCTCGTCATCATCATTCTTCAATTCTGCAGAATAATAGCAGCGACGAACCACCGCATTGAACAGTACAGGAATACCACCCTTGGCACGGGTCTCATTTACATATCTGGCAAGGTTTGCATCAAAAGTAGATCCCGGATCAGTATGACGGTCAGGCATTGACTTCTCATCGTTATGCCCAAACTGGATAAACACATAATCACCTGGCTTTATTCTATCCAAAACCTTTTTCCATCTTCCTTCATTGATAAAGCTCAAAGAAGAACGACCATTAACAGCATGATTGTCAACAATCACCTTGTCATCAAAAAAGCCTTGCAATACCATCCCCCATCCTCGCTCTGGACTATTTCTAAAACCGCCTTTCTCGGCTGCAGTAGAATCACCTATTACAAAAATCGTTGTTGTCTTTGTGCTGGATGTCATCAGCGACGCCAGTATGAATGCACACAAAATAGCTTTTATTTTTTTCATTTGTCTGTAGTT
>ULNY01018022.1_pt1 | contig 26887 bp, 26 predicted proteins | sample 1952071 | NCBI WGS metagenome assembly ULNY01 (sample SAMEA4835589, study PRJEB28245) | human gut metagenome | biome: gut microbiome; material: fecal sample | place: Denmark | collected 2008 | reverse complement strand
TTTTTTCGATTTTTTTGAAAAAATTTTAAAATTTTTGTGGCGTTCGCCACTTTTTTGCCACCTAAAAAGCCGTTTTAAACAAAAAAAAGCAACAATGTTACTAAGGTTGCAAAAAAGACCATGTTTAAAATGGTCTTTTAAATAATTTATATATTTTTGCTCGCTTAATTTCTGTCTCTTTTGATTTTTCTAAGGAATGGTGGAATTTCTCCCCCATCAATTCTAAGCCTTGATGATGCTGCTGTTTCTGTCATGTGTGGTTCAGCAGGTTCTTGACTAGCGAATGTTGGTTGTTGATGTCTATCCATTTCGCCAAGTCTTCCGCGATTGATATTCATAGCGTTATTTTCATATATATATTTATCATATTTTTCACGGTCAAATCCGCCATACGCTTTGACTTCTTCTTTTGATTTTTCAATATTTGCATCATTTTCTAAAATATTGTTATTTGTGTTAAAGCCTGTTGCGATAATTGTGATTTCAACTTCGTCATTCATGCCTTCGTCAATGCCTGAGCCGAAAATAATGTTACATGATGGGTCAACAACTTCTTTAACAAGGTCTGCTGCTTCATAAACTTCGTCAAGAGCAAGGTCATTACCACCTTTAACATTGATAAGAACACCAGTAGCGCCTTCAATAGTTGTTTCAAGAAGTGGGCTTGATACGGCTTGTCTAACCGCTTCAATGGTTTTATTTTCGCCTTTTCCATGACCGATACCCATGTGTGCAAGGCCTCTATTTTTCATAATTGAACGAACATCGGCAAAGTCTAAGTTAATCAAACTTGGAGTTACAATCAAATCTGAAATTCCTTGGATACCTTGACGCAAAACATCGTCTGCGTATCTAAATGCTTCAACAATAGGTGTGCCCTTTGGAACGAGTTTTAAAAGTTTGTCGTTAGGGATAACAACAAGTGTATCAACATATTTTCTTAAATTTTCAAGACCGCGTTCAGCGTTCTCCATTCTCTTTCTGCCTTCAAAGTTAAATGGTTTTGTAACAACGGCGATTGTTAAAATGCCCATTTCTTTTGCAAGTTGAGCAACAACAGGAGCTGCACCAGTTCCAGTTCCACCACCCATTCCAGCTGTGATAAAAACAAGGTCAGAATCTTTGAGCATTTCTGCGATAATACCTTTTGTTTCTTCTGCAGCTTTTTGTCCGATATCTGGTTCAGCGCCAGCACCAAGACCGCGAGTGAGTTTTTCACCAATTTGAAGCCTTACTTCTGCTTTACTCATCAAAAGTGCTTGTTTATCTGTGTTGATAGCAACAAATTGAGCGCTTTTAATGTTAGCGTTAATCATACGATTTACGGCGTTATTACCTCCACCGCCGATACCGATAACTTTAATATTTGCGACTGGTCCGATATTTGTATTTGAATACATAATTTTCTCCTTTATTACCTTTTAAAAATGTTATGTAATGTTAATTTCGATTTTTCTTGGCATTTTAATGCTGAGTTTAAAACTGAAAGCACACTAGATAGATGCGGTTTTGCAAGTTCCGGCATCGATGGAACAAGAAGTTGAACATTTCTGCCAATACTCTTCGCAAGATAATCTCTACTTCCTTTTATATACGAAAGTCCGCCTCCTGTCAAGTAAACTGGCACAAATTGTGAATTTTCTACGCCAAAATTATTAATTATTTTCTTAATAAGTTGGCACATCATATCTAATCTTGCCTTTACGACTTCATTTGCAAAATTAATTGGCACAGGTAAAACTTTATTTTTAACATTAACTTCATAACAATCCTCCGATTTTTTTGAATTTATACTTAAAACGATTTCTCGTTTAAGAGCCTCACCTTGTTCAAAAGTGATATCCAAACATTCTGCAAGGTCAGCAGAAACATGAGCGCCACCAAGTGAAAAGGTTTTAAGATTTGTAATCCCCCTTCCGCAAGCACACATAACGCTTGAAGAAATATAGCCAACATCAATAATGATGTTTTCACGCGTTCTTTCTTCGTCTGAAAGCAAATATTTTGCTTGTGCCTCACTTGCACATATGTATTCCACGCTCTCTATGCCAATTTTAGCAAGAATTGAATTGACCGCTTTGATAAAATAATTTTCAGCATAAATTGAGCAAATTTCTGTTGTTATTTTTGTTGTTTTTTCGCACTCGTAGTCTAAAACTTTTCTTTCATCATCAAGTTTGACCCAGTTTGGACTGCATGAAATCAATGTTTTATCTTTCAATAAATCTTTGTTTATTGCAAGTTTTGAAATTTCATCTATATTTTCTTTTGTTAGTTTGATTTTGTTTGCAAAGTGTTTTGTAATTTCCTTACATTCTACCATGCAAAATTCGGCAGGAACGCCAACATACAAAGTTGTTATTTTTTGTTTGTTACCGATTTCGCCGCTTTGTATTGCCTGCTTAACAGCGTCATAAAGTTTTTCTGGTTCTAAAAACTCCCCTTCGCTAAAACCTGCATACTTTGTTTCTGTTAAACAACGAATAGCAAAAGTGCCATTTACGCCTTTTCTACCAAGACATAAAAAAAGTTTTGACGAACCAAAATCTAATACTGCTGTAAACTTCTTTTGCACTTCACTACTTCCTTTGTTAAAATTTATAAAATGAGAAAAAATTGCACAAAAAATATAAAATTTATGAATAATTACTCAATTTTCTTTATAATTATAAATTCAATTTTTATAAAAGTCAAGAAAATTCATTAAAAAATAATAAAAAAATAAAATGCTAAATAAATAGCATTTTTTCTTATAAAAAAACTCGCAAAAAAGCGAGTTTTTATACTAAATCGGTTGTGTCCGTAAATGTTGCTGTGACCGAAGTTTGAACTCCGCCACGAGTTACATTAAATGTAATTGAATTGCCAACTTTTAAGTTAAATAGCAATTCTTCAACTTGATACGAACGAGTTATTGTGTAAGTGTTGCCGCCTACTGTGATTGAATTAATCACATCGCCATTAGCAAGTTTGTTATAGAAAATTGAAGTGCTATCAACTGTGTTTACACAAACCTTTTCAATAATCTTAATATTTCCATTTTCATCTTTCATCATTGATGAACTTCTAATTCCAGGAGTAACGCCCAACTTAACAAGTTTTGCTTGTTTTTGAGTTGTTCCATCACAATTTGCGATTATATTTTCAGCAAGATTATAAGCAACATTTGATGGAATTACAAACCCAACCCCTTCAATGCCTTCCTTAACAATTTTTGCTTTTACAATACCAACTAAATTGCCATCCAAATCAAACATGCCGCCGCCTGAATTTCCGCCATTAACCGCAGCATCAACTCTGATTAAACGATTATTGTATTCCAATCCATTTGGTTGTGTAACGCTTGCATTCTCAGAAGGCACACTCACAACACCTGCGGTTGTTGCAAATCCATAGCCCATTGGGTTACCAATCAAAATGATGTTATCACCAATATTAATTTCTTCTGAATTTCTGAATGTTGCTGGTTTTGCTATGCTTTCTTTATAAACATTAGATTGAATTTTTATCACTGCAATATCATATTGCATAGAACCGCCAACAAGAGTTGCTTGCATGCCATAATTTGAAATATTGTATTGCCCATATAAATAGCAAGTAATTTTATCTGAATTACCGTCTATATCATTTTTATCATACAACACATGGTAATTTGTTAAGATGTATGCTGTTCCTGTGGACTTATCATCTTTAATAATCACACCAGCACCAGCCATTGTATATGAAGTTGAAACTCCGTCTACAAGTTTTGTAAATTGAGATTTAATTGCGATTGATGATAGCAAACCAGTATTTATCGCCTTACTATATGAGATACTATCGCTTGAACCTTGTGAACCGCTCTCTCCTTTCAAACTATTAAGCCAATCTTGTTCTGAGCCAACAAAACCATTTTTAACTGCAAGTTCGTATGCAGACTTACCATTTACACCGTCTTTTCCGTCATTTCCATCTTTACCATCTTCGCCTTTGGCTTTTACATTTGTTTTAACACCATTGATAATCCAATAATTATCATCACTTATAGTAATTGTTGGGGTTAAACCATCGAGTCCATTAACACCATTAGTACCATCTTTGCCATCTTTGCCATTAACGCCGTCTTTTCCGTTTGCTCCATTAACGCCAACAGCTAAAACATTGGTTGCTTTGCCATTAATAACCCAATATCCGCCGTCATCAATTTCAACAGTTGGAGCAGTTGCGTCTTTGCCATCTGCACCTTTTAAACTTTCAAGCCATTCTTGTTCCGTGCCTACAAATCCGTTATCAACTGCGATTTCATAAGCGGACTTGCCGTTAGAGCCGTCTTCCATACAGCCAGCAAAACAAAAACCGACCATTAAAATCATTAACAAGCAAACAAATATATTTAGTTTTTTCATAAGTATCCTTTTCATCAAAATTTAGTATAAGCATATATTAAAATAAATAACACAACTTGTCAAGTGAGTTATGTTATTTTGTTTTTATTAAATCTTAATAATTTCCAAGTTTGCTATTGCTTCATCAACAAGCGTGTCAATATCAAGTTTTGCTTCTTCCTGTTCAACCAATTCAATTTTTGGTTTTATAAGTGGATTTTTTGGCAAAAACACAGTGCAGCAATCTTCGTATGGCAAAATTGATGTGTTAAATGTGCCAATCTGTTTTGCGATTTCAATAATTTCAATTTTGTCAAATGCAAGCACAGGCCTAAAAACTGGAACGCTTTGCAAAACGCTTTCTGTTGATGTCATACTTTCTATTGTTTGTGAAGCAACTTGCCCCAAATTTTCGCCAGTTACAACGGCTTGATAACCATACTTTTTGCAAAGTTTTTCGCAAATTCTCATCATAATTCGGCGCATAATTGTAATCATATAGCCTTCTTTGCAATTTTTATGAATTTCTTCCTGTATTTTTGTGAAGGACACACAATAAAGGTCAAACCCACCACAATAATCTTTAACTTCGTTTGCAAGTTCAATAACCTTATCTTTTGCTTGTTTGCTTGTGTATGGATAAGAATGGAAATGAACTGCGGAAATTTTAACGCCTCGTTTAGCCATTAAATAGCACGCAACAGGACTATCAATTCCGCCAGAAAGCATAACCAAAACATTGCCACTTGTGCCAACAGGCAAGCCGCCAACGCCCTTGATTTTGTCTTTAAAAATATATGTCTTGCCATTTTCGCGAATATCAACATCAATTTGAATTTCTGGCGTTTTTAAGTCAACTTTCAAATGTGGATATTCGTCTAAAACAACGCCACCTAGCATTGCTGCAAATTCAGTTGATTGAATTGGGAATTTTTTATCAGCCCTTTTAACATCAACTTTAAATGTTTTTGCTGTTGCAAGCGCATTGTCTTGTGCAATAAGCTCTTTTAATGTTGTTTTTATATTTTCAACATCGCTTTCTATCTCAAATGCTACACTTAAAGAAACAAGCCCAAAAACTTTTGAGCATTTATCCACAAGTCTTTCAAGATTTGCTTCGTCAAAATTATAAACAACATACCTTCCGCCAATTCTTGCAACTTTTGCATCTTCATCAACGGAAAAAATTGCGCTTTCAATATTTCTTAAAAGCGCATTTTCAAAACTTCCTCTATTTTTGCCTTTAAGGTGAATTTCACCATAACGCAAAAGAATTACTTTTTTCAATTTGTCCTCGCTAGTTATTTTTTTACTTCAATCAAACCGTATTGGTCTACTCCACCTTTCCTATAAAGAATGCTTACAAGACCTGTTTCTGCGTTCAAGAACACATAAAAATCGTGATCTGTTGTTTCAAGCATATAAATTGCATCTTCTTCTGTGATAGGATCAAGTGAGAAAGTTTTTCTCTTTGTGATTTTTGGAGCATAAACTTCTTCTGGAAGTTCGCTAACGAACAACAACTCTGGAAGAGTAACTGCCTTATAAGAATCGTTTTTCTTGCCGCTAAATTTTAAAATTTGTTTTTCAATTTTTGGAAGAGCAACATCTAAGTTGTCATACATATTGTCGCCAACAACTTCTGAACGGAAGAAGCAGCCTTTTCCTGTGATTGTAATTTCAAGTTTAAACCTTTTATTATCTTCTTTGCAAGCAACTTTGCAAACGGCATCGTCTTTAAAATATCTGCCAAGTTTCCCAACTTTCTTTTCAATTAAACTTTGTAGCCTTTTGCCTACATCATAATTTTTTTCGATGATTTCTAATTTCATATCTCTACCTCCAAGAATAGTTTAACAAATTAAATATTTAACTCAAAACATTTTAAAAGAAAAAATTTACAAAATAAATGTTAAATTATTTGATAAAATTTTATTTTTTTGTTAAAATCTTATGTAAATAAATTTATTTGGGGGAAAAATGAGGCAACAAAATTCTGAAACTAGAAGCCCAGTAATTAAATTTGCGCTTTGGTTGACAATCATTTTGATGCTCGCCATTTTAGGCGTTGGTGCATATTTTATCACCACCGCATATTTCTTTAAAGACCAACCTAACAAAGGTCATGTAAGGTTCTCCCCTGGTATTTATATTGAATTCAACGCAGATAGCGTAAAAATAGACCAAAGCAGTTATAACAACTGGAAATTGTTGTATTACAAAAATGGAGATTTAACATCAACTCCTATTGAACTTAACAACAGCGGCGAACTTGGATATCCAACAAAAGTTTATAATATTCTTTCACCTGAATTTAAAAGCGCAGCCGATGCTAATGGCGAAAGTTCTCCTTTCGTTGCGCGGGCAAAAATTGAATATAAAGATGAAAACGACGAGCTTTTAAGCGAAGAAAAACTTAACTATATTTTCAGTCAAGCATTTGAAAGGCAAGAAGATAAAGGTGTTCTATTAGAATTTGCAAATGGCTGGATTGCTGGCTCAGATGGTTATTACTATTATGTTGGCACAAACGCAACAGAAACACCAAACAAAGATAACTTGTTTGCAATAGAATATAGCGAAGATGCAGAATATATCAAAATCTTCAAAACAGACGAAAACAATGTTGCTCAAATCAAACTTGCAAATCAATCTCCTGAAAATTATCAAGAACAAGGCATTTCAGAAATCAGAATTGTTTTAACAATGGAATTTATTGAAGCAGACAGCGAAGCAGTAAGCACTTGGTTTACAACTGCCCCATAATAAACTTTATAAAAATTAAGCACCAAATTTTTGGTGTTTTTTTATTTTAAGTTATTTATTATCATGGCCGAGCATAAATTATGCTAGGTGAAATTATGAAAAAAATTTATATCGCATCATGCATAACAATTTGTTTATTGATCTTGGCATTTTTGCTTGTCGGTTGCGGAAAGCAAAACAATAATGTTGCCGACAATCTTTCAGATGCCCGTTATGGTGTTTTTGACGCACAAAACGAGCAACTTTCCACCACTTTTATATATGGTGAAAGGGAAAATCCGTATAAACCTGACGGTGTCAGCAACAGTAGAGTAAATTTTGGAATTATTTCTGTTGTATTCCCTCAAAAACAAACAGAAAATGAATTTGAATTTACTTTAAAATCTGGCGACAAAACCTTTACCGGCAAAATTGAAAAAAGTCCATTTACAGAAGAATATTTGGCAGATATTGGCAGCCAAATTACAACAAATGAGCCTATTGAATTAACTTTACAACTACCAACTGGCGAAACAAAATTAACACTTGAAAAACGCAGTGAAAATTGGGAAATCAACTTTGAAAAAGCACTTAAAATTGGCGAAAACGCTTTAAAAGACGAAATTAGCGAGATGTCAAAAAATGGCAGCATTGAATACTATTTAAAAATCATTTCAAACAACAAAACAAATTTCGGAACATACTTTTGGGCATTCACTGCAATCTCCGAAAATGGCGAAAAACATACAGTAATATTCTCACCTACAAATGAAACAATTCTTGTTAGGAACTAATAAAAATCCGCCCGCTATGCAGGTGGACTTTTATTTTACTTTTTTTCTTGTTTTTTTACTATTTTATAATATTGCGTGCAAGATTTTATAAGTTTATCAAAGAAACTCTCGTCAGTTATTCTAAGCGGTTCTTCATCATCTTCAAACTGCTCTGAAAGCATTGTTGAAAGCGTGTTCATTCCTAAAACTTCAAGATAAGGAACTTTGTTAAATTTCACTCTTGCCCTGCACATAAATGCAGCCCCTGGTTCGGTTTCATACTTGAAATAAATATTTTCACTCTTATTATCTTGTGATGGCAATTTAAAAGTTAAAACTTTCAAATTTGAAACATTTTCTTGCGTTTCGGCAATATATAAATCGTTTCGCAAATTACCTATTGAAAGTTCGTCAATTTTTTGTTGAGTGTTAAGCCTTTCATGCGTCAATTCGCTCTTTCTAATAAAATTGCCTAACTCGTCAAAAAAATATTCCGCTCTATATTTATAAGTATCGGTATCGTTGATTTTTTCAAACATATAGTAATTTTTTGAAGTTATTATTGTTAGCGTCAATGTTTTATCGTATGAACATAAAATATATCGATTAGCATCGCTCATATTTTCTTTTTTTACATTTTTCAAATTTGTTACAACTTGATAATTTGTTTCGTCTTTTTTCTCTACCTTTATATTTTCAAAAAAAACATTTTGATTGCCCATATATATACAAGAAAACACAATGCAATCGCTTAAATCTTTCAATAAACATTCAATTTTATGTTTAGAAAAATTGTTAGATAAATTTTCAATATCTTTTTCAAACTGTTCTTTTGAGTATATCATGGTTTAATTGTATAGCATTTAATGCTTTAAGTAAAGCAAATTGCAGTTAATTCCTTGCAATATTTTTCGTTATATAGTAAAATACTATTAATATTGGAGATACTAAAAACAAATGCGAAAAACTTGTAAAAACAGAGAAAATATACATATTGAAAGATTTGAACCTTCTTTGCAGCAAGGCTTGTCTGATGAACAAGTTCAACAAAGAATAAAAGACAAATTAGTTAACAACACAAAGCAAAAAACCTCAAAATCATATTTTAAAATATTTTTTGATAATATTTTCACATTTTTCAATATGATTTGGCTTTTGATTTTCATTGCCCTACTTCTTGTTAAGTCTTATGTAAACTTATTCTTTATGGTTGTTATCGTTATGAACACTTCAATTGCGATTTTCCAAGAAATTCGCTCTAAAAAGACGGTTGAAAAGTTGTCCATGATAACGCTTCCAAAAAGTTATGTAATTAGAAATGGCAATCAAGTTGAAATAACATCAGACCAAATTGTTTTGGACGATATCATATCCTTAGAAATTGGAAATCAAATTCCAACAGATGCTATCGTAATGGACGGAATAGTTGAAGTTAATGAAAGTTTACTAACAGGAGAAAGTAAACCAATTAAAAAACAAAAAGGCGACCAACTTTTTGCTGGCAGTTTTATAACAAGCGGCAAATGTTATGCAAAAGCAGACAAAATTGGCAAGGATAGTTACATTCAAAACATCGCAGCCGCTGCAAAAAAATTTAAACAACCAAATTCAAATTTGTTTAGAGATTTGAACAAAATTATTAAATATATAGGTATTTTTATTATACCAATTGGCATTTTAACTTTTGTAAATAGTTATTTATGGTCAGGCCCAAGCAGTTTAAGTAAAGCAGTTGAAGTAACTTGCGGCAGTTTAACAGGAATGATTCCAGCAGGAATGTTTTTGCTTATCTCAGTTGCCCTTGCAGTTGGCGTTATCAAACTCGCACAAAAACGCACCCTTGTTCAAGACATTTATTCAATTGAAATGCTCGCTCGTTCAAATGTTTTATGCTTAGATAAAACTGGAACAATCACAGACGGCACAATGAATGTTAAAGAACTTAAACTATATAACAATGCAAACGAAGAAGAAATTAAAAACGCAGTTGCAAATGTTCTATCTGCTCAAAACACATCAAATAACACATCAAGAGCGCTCGTAAATTATTTTGGCAACGAAGGCACGCTTAAAATGCACTACAACATTCCATTTTCGTCAGATAGAAAATTCACAGCAACCTGCTTTGAAAATTTCGGAACATGCGTTTTTGGCGCTCGTGAATACATAAAAGCGAAAATGACTGACGAAATGATAGCAGACATCAAAACTGCTACATCACAAGGTTATAGAGTTTTGGTTGTTGCAACTTCAAGCAAAATGATAGACTCAGACGAACTTCCAAACGACCTTGTTGCAAGCGCAATTATCGTTATTGAAGATACAATCAGAAAAGACGCAATCGAAACAATTAAATGGTTCAAGGAAAACGGCGTTGAAATCAAAATTATTTCTGGTGACGACCCAGAAACTGTAAGTTCAATAGCAAAACGCGTTGGCGTTAGAAACGCTGATAAATTCATTAACCTTGAAGGAATGGCTCTTGACGAAGTTAAAAAAATTGCAGAAGAATACACCGTTTTCGGCAGAGTTACACCTGAACAAAAACACGCTATTATTCAACAACTCAAAACAAAAAATGTTGTCGCAATGACTGGTGATGGCGTCAATGATACTCTCGCTTTAAAAGAAGCAGACTGCTCAATCGCAATGGCAGATGGTAGTGAAGTTGCAAGAAACATCTCTCACCTTGTGCTTTTAGATAGCCAATTTTCAACACTTCCAATGGTCGTTGAAGAAGGCAGACGCGTTATCAACAATGTTCAAAAATCTTCAACATTGTTCTTGATGAAAACAGTTATGATAATTCTGCTTTCTGTTATCCTTTTGGCTTGTAGAATAAAATACATTTTTGAACCGAAAAATATGTTCCTTTTAGAGTTCTTTGTTATAGGTATGCCATCGTTCTTCTTGGCTTTGCAACCTAACAAAAAACTTATTCAAGGCGACTTTATTCCGTATGTTTTGAAACGCAGTTTACCTTATGGATTATTGTTGCTTTTCAATGTTTTAACAGTTGTCGTTCTTCAAAAAACAAACTGCTTGCTTGCAAGTGAAGCCGTTACAGCAGCAACTATTGCTATGACCGCTTGCGGATTTTTAAATCTTATCTCACTTTGCATGCCATTTACAAAAATTAAACTTCTCGTTTGTTTATTCTCACTTGTCGGCATCACGCTCGGATCGCTATTTCTCCCAATGTTCTTTGGACTTATAGATTTCTCATCAGCCACACTTAAAATTTGTTTAGTGCTTTTTATATTTAGTTTGTTAATGCACATAATTGCACTTAATATTACAATGATTTATCGTAGGAAAAAGGCAAAAAAACTTGAAAATTAAGAAAATTGAACTTAATAATTATAGAAACTATTCCAATTTAACTTTGGAATTTTCTCCCGATGTCAATGTAATTGTCGGCAATAACGCACAAGGCAAAACAAATCTCTTAGAAGCAATTTTCTTTTCCGCTATTGGCAAATCGCTTAGAACAAGCAAAGAAAATGATTTGATAAAATGGCAGGAATCAAACGCAAGGATTAAAACCGAAATCGAAAAAAAATTTGGCAAAAGCACTGTTGAAATTATATTTTCAATTTCCAGCAAAAAAACCGTTAAAATCAACAATATTCCAATCAAAAGAATTGGAGAATTGCTCGGTGAACTTAGGTGCGTCTATTTCTCCCCTGACGAACTCAAACTGATAAAAGAAAGCCCAGAGGATAGGCGCAGATTTATGGATATAGATATCTCTCAAACCTCAAAAACATACTTCTATTTGCTTGGTAAATACGATAAAATTTTGGCGTCAAGAAACAAACTTTTAAAAGATTATAAAGACAAAATCAAAATTATCAAGACTTCAAAATCTTATAAACTATTAAAAGACGAACAAAACATTCAAAAGAGTGAAGAACTTAAAGATATGCTTGAAATATATGATGTTCAACTTGCCGAAACCGCAAGCAGAATTATTGTTTACAGGCAGAATTTCATTGAAAGTTTAGCACCTTATGCAAATAAAGCCCACATGTTTTTGTCGTCAAATGAAGAGTCATTGATTTGCAAATATCAAACAGATTTTGACTTAAATACCGAAGAAATTGAACTTAAAGAAAAAGAAAAATTATATAATCTAATTTTGCTAGAACTCTATAAACAAAATTTTGAAAAAGATGTCTATTTGAGCCACACAAGCATTGGCCCACATCGTGACGATATAGAAGTTTTGTTAAACGATATAGATGTTAGAAATTTTGGTTCGCAAGGTCAACAACGAACGGCTGCATTGTCTCTTAAACTCGCCGAGATTGAAATTATTCGCAATCAAACTGGCGAAACCCCTGTTTTGATTTTAGACGATGTTCTCAGCGAACTCGACTTAAATAGAAGAAAAAAACTTTTAAAATTCTGCTCGCTTTGTCAAACATTTATTAGCAGCACAGACATTGATGAAAGTTTGGAAAATTCAAAAATAATCAAAATTGAAAAAGGAAAAGTTGTTAGTTAAACATCTTTTCCTTTAATTTTTTACCGCTTTTAAAAATTGGAACGATTTTTTGCATAGTCGTTTCTTTTTTATTGGTTTGAGGGTTAAAATATTGCCTTTCATGCACAATTTTTGTTTCAAATTTGCCAAAACCTGAAATATAAACCTTTTCTCCCCTTTTCAGCACTTCTGATATTAATTCCGTTATCGCATCAACACACATCTTACACTCTTTGCTTGACAGCGTTGTTCGCTCGGTCGTTTTTTTTATGAGTTCATTTTTATTCATGCTTTAACTTTTAACATCATTTGAAGATTTTATACTTTTACTTCAAAACTTCATCGTCCAGTGCTTTAATTCTGAATTTGCTTTTAATCAAACAAAGTTTTTGACCATAAGGAACATATTTCATCTCGTCCATCGTGAAAACAGGCAAAACTAGCAAAGCAAAAGCGTATATGATAGCCGCAGTCACACCTGCAAAAATAAAACTTAAATTTGGCGTTATTATCAAATTGAACAAGTTATACACGCCAACCATAATGGCAACCGCAAGCCCACTTGCTAAAAACACGCTTGCAATTCTTTTTGCACCAATTTCAAATTGAATTCTACCTCTTAGCGAAATCAAATTTAAGCCACTTGACAAGATATAACACATAATTGACGCGACTGCCGCGCCATAAATATTCATAGGCGAAACAACAAGATAAATCGTTAAAATAATTTTGACCGCGCCAGCAAAAGCAAGATTTATAAGCGGAACAAAACTACGCCCAGACGCTTGCATTATTGATGTTGAAACCTGCAAAAATGAGATAGTCAAAATATTGATAGCCGATATTTTAAGCAAATAACTTGCAACTTTCAATGTTTCTGCGTCAGTTGCATGAGGATATAAAATCGACATGATATTATTTGAAAACAAGATGTAAACCAAAATACATGGAATTGATATTGCAAGAATAATTTTCAAACAAGTTGAAATTGCCTGGCTCGACTTTTCACCTTTTTCCGCGTTATATGCAATCGCTGGCAAAATAGCGACTGATATGGCAAGTGCAGCAACTGTTGGGAAATTTATAAGCGAGTTGACCATGCCTGAATACACACCAAAAAGCGATGTCGATTGTGCGCTTGTACAACCCGATTTCATAAGTAAATTGATAACCAAAAAACTGTCAACCGCAAGAATTAATGGCAAAATTAAACTATTCAATGTTATTGGAAAACTTCGCTTTACAAGTAGCCACAAATCGCTCCAAAAACCATATTTGATTTCAGGTTCAATAACATCAACTTCAACGCGCTTGACAAAGTAAGTTATCATCAGATACACAAGCGATAAGACTTCGCTAATTGTGATGCCTAGCAGCGCTCCAAACACACCAAAAGCAATTCCATCTCTTGCAAAAATTCCAGCCAATACAAGCCCTAAAACCAGTTTAACCGCCTGCTCAATTATCTGCGAAACTGCCGTAGGATACATGATTTGATAACCTTGGAAATATCCCCTAAATGCCGTCAAAATTGACGAAAAAACAAGCGCAACAGAAATCGCTATATAACCAGTTGCAGCAAGCGAATTTCCTTGAAGTGCCGCAATATATTCGTTACAAAAAACAAATACAACAGAGAAAATTCCAGACAAAACAAAAAGCAACAAAAATGCGATTAAAAGAAATCTTTTTGCTCTTTCTGTTTCTCCCCTAGCCCTACATTCGGCAACAATTTTGGAAAGCGCAATAGGCACTCCGCCACTTGATAAAATTAAAATCAAAGAATAAACAGGAAAAACAAGTTGATAAATTCCAATTCCTTCGCTGCCTAAAATATTTGACAAAGGAACACGATAAAATGCCCCTAAAAGCTTACAAATTATTCCTGCAATAAGCAAAATAAACGCCCCGCCAAGAATTTTTGACGATTTAGTTTTTTTTTCCTTTGCAGAACTGATTTTATTCATGCAATTAGTTTATTTATTTTTACATTTTATATTCAGTTAAGGTGAAAAATTTAAACAGGAGTTATAACAATTCTACCACCCATTTGCTTTGCGTGATAAATTCCACCGAACGAGTCAAATTTTCTGCGAGATAGAATTTCTTTTGCCTTTTCAAGATATGCTGGATTGAATCTAACAGAAATTCCACACGAAACATTGATTTGTCTTGGCGTTGAAATAATCATCACATTCACACCATAAGAACGCAAAATATTAGCAAAGTTTATCGTTTCTGTCCTCGCCCTAAAAACTGCAATCATGTATTCCATAACTTTCTTCCCCTTTCACAAAATATTTTCTTATATCACTATATTGATTAATGAGAATAAATGTTATTTTCACAAAGGGGGAAAAATTATGATTTACTTAGATAACGGAGCAACAACACGAAAAAAGCCAAACACAGTTATTGCTGCGCTTTTAGACGGAGCAACAAAATTTAGCGCCAACCCAGGCAGAAGCGGACATAAAGCAAGTTTAGACTGCGCGCTTGAAGTTGCAAATGCAAGACAAGTTATACAAGAATATTTTGGCGTAAGTCGCATGGAAAATGTGATTTTCACATCAGGTTGCACAGAAAGTTTAAACCTTGCAATTTTAGGTTCAGCTAAAAAAGGTGGACATATTATTGCCACCACTTTTGAGCACAACTCAACACTCAGACCACTTTTTGAACTTGAAAAAAATGGGGTTATCGAACTTTCGATTGTTGAGCCAACAGAAAAAGGGAAAATCAAACTGGAAGACATAAAAAAATATGTTAGACCAAACACTTACATGATTTGCACAATTCATGTTTCAAATGTTGATGGAGCGGAAACTGATATCACCGAAATTGGCGATTTTTGCAAAGAAAACGGCTATATTTATCTTGTCGATGCCGCACAATCTGCTGGCCATAAATGTATAAATATGCAAAAACAAAACATCAATTTTTTAACGCTAGCTGGCCACAAAGGACTATTTGGAGTTCAAGGCGTTGGTGCACTTTTAATTGAAGGCGACCACTTGCCGAACCCAATCAAATTTGGTGGCACAGGAACGGAATCAATTTCAGTTTATCAACCACACGAACCACCTGAATGTTATGAATCTGGAACAATCGCCACGCCAAATATTCTAAGTTTGAAGGCTGGGGTTGAATTTGTAAAAGCACATGAAAAAGAAATACAAGAAAAGATGCAAAAACAAACAAAATGGCTGTTAGACGAATTAAATAAGATAGACAATGTGAAAATTTATACCGATTTTAACAACTTAAACGGCGTTATAAGTTTTAATATTGGCGATATAGATTCCACGGAAGTTGCGGAATATTTAAGTGAAAATTATGGAATTTGCGTTCGTGGCGGACTTCACTGCGCTCCATTAAAACATAAATTTTTAGGCACTTTAAATCAAGGCACAGTGAGAGTTTCGTTGTCATATTTCACTACAAATAACGAACTTAAGATGTTCATAATTGCAATCAAAAAATATGTGGAATTGATAAAACAATCAAACCTAAATAATGTATAATTATTATTAATATTGCATAATTATTTGCGTGATTTTATGCCCTGATTAAAATTGTTTAACGCACTTGACATAAACTGAAATTCGTCTTTATCTTCTTCTAGTTTCAATTTTTTAGCGTTTTCTATCAACCTGTTTAATAGTTTTTTGAAATCAAATTGGTCTTTAAAAAGATAAAATGCCATTGAACCAGGAATTGTATTTAATTCGTTTACAAGCACCTCATTTGTGTCTTTATCTATCAAAAAGTCAATTCTAACAACACCCTTGCAGTCAAATTTTTTGAACAATTCCACTGCAAAGTCTTTAATATTTTTTTGTTGTTTTTTTGTTATTTTATTTTCCGTTTTATTGCCTTCTTCTGCCGCCTGTTTGCGTTGCAAATATTTTTCATCAAATGTTAAAAAATTTTTTTCATGCTTTGGGAATTCAATTTCAGACGCAACAGCATAAGCAGAATTTCCAAGCACGGCACAATTCACTTCAATATTATTTTCAACCGATTTTTCCACCAATATACGCCTATCATATTTGATAGCCACTTCTATTCCAACTTCAAGTTCGTCACGATTATTGCATTTTGAAATACCTATTGAACTGCCGAGATTTGCAGGCTTAATAAACATTGGATAACCAATTTCTTTTTCAAGTTTTTTCAAAGTATCGTCAGGTTCTAGAATATAGTCAATCTTTTCAAACGAAGTATAATCAGCGGTTGCAAAATTTGACGCTTTAATAATGTCTTTCATGAAAATCTTATCCATACAAATTGCCGAAGACGCACAGCCACACGATGTAAACGGAATACCACACATAGATAACAAGCCCTGCAAATTACCGTCTTCGCCGCTTCTGCCATGGCAGCACAACACTGCGCAATCAATTTTTACACTTTTTTTAAGTTTTTTCGCCGTCTTTTCGTCTTTTGACTTAACATGACCAGTGTTTTGAACTTCTAAACTGCCCGTTTTTTCGCCTTTGAAATATATTTTTGTTACGGTTTTGGCTAGGTATAAGAAATCGCTACCAGCAGTCAAACCAGCGGCATAAATGCCTTTTTTAGACGCATCAAACGGCATAAATGTGCTTAAATAACAGAGTTTTTCGCCAACATACATCTTATTTTCGCGTGAAATATACATTGGAATAACATTATATTTTTCTCTATCCACATTTGAAATCGCTTGCAATCCCGTAATTATTGAAATATCGTGCTCAGCACTTTTGCCACCAAAAACAACTAAAATATTTTCTTTCATACAAACCTCTTTTAGTTTATATGAAAAAAGGCGTTCAAATTGATAATTCGTCCGCCAAATTGTCGCCAAAACAAAAAAATAAGCGAGTTAATCGCTTATTCTAATGAAATTATATAGTAGTAAACTGGTTGACCACCATAAATGCTTGTTACTTCGCAGTTTGGATATTCTTGTTCAAGTTCTGCGCGCAAGTTTTCAGCGTCTTCTTCTGTTAAATCTTCGCCATAGAACAATGTGATGTTTACAATATCGTCATTAATCATCTTCTTGATTAATTCTTTTGTTGTGCCATTTACATTATTACCTTTTGCCAAGATTGCTTTATCGTCAAGCCCAATTATTTCGCCAACTGAAAGGTCAAAACCGTCAACATGGGTTGCTCTAACAGCATAAGTTACTGAACCCGCTTTAACGCTTTCTATTGCTGCTGTCATGCTTTCAATATTTTCTTCCACGCTTGCATCTGCGTTATAAGCAAGGGCGGCTGCAATACCTTCTGGTATATTCTTTGTTGGAATAACATGCAATTTTCTATCGCAAAGGTCTTTTGCTTGTTCTGCTGCCAAAATGATGTTTTTATTGTTTGGGAAAACAAAGATTTCTTCTGCAAGCACCTTATTTACAGCGTTTGAGATGTCTGCGGCGCTTGGGTTCATGGTTTGACCACCACGAATAATGTTATCTATTGTTAAATCTGTGAACAAATTTGCAATTCCGTCACCAGGAGCAACAGCAACCATACCCATTGGTTTAAGTTCTTCTTGCTTTCCAAGGTTCTTTTTGAGTTCACGATTTTGTTCAAGCATATTTTCAATCTTGATATTCCAAATTTCGCCTAGTTCAAGAGCATATCCGAGTGCTCTATTAGGTTCATTTGTGTGAACATGGACTTTAACAAGCGACAAATCGCCGATACAAAGCACTGAATCACCTATAGCCATCAATTTTTCACGCAATTTATCAATATCAACTTCAGTTGTTTTCTTATTCATGTGAATAATCATAAACTCTGTGCAATAACCGAATTGAATTTCGCCAAGGTTGCTAATATCTGCGATAACATCGTCCAAAGTTTGAACAGGTTTTGGGTCGTCAAAATTTATAACCAAACTTTCGTCACCGCAAATTGCTTTATAAAAACCAGTGAAAAGCACGATTATTCCGCGGCCACCAGCATCGACAACGCCTGCTTTTTTGAGGACAGGAAGCATTTCTGGTGTTTGTTGTAAAATTTCTTCGCCTTTATCAAGAACAATTTCAAAAAATTCTTCAAAATCGGCATGCTTTTTGCAAGCGTCCATTGCCGCTTCTGACATTGTTCTGATAACAGTCAAAATTGTGCCTTCTTTAGGCTTTGTTACGGCTTTATAAGCCACTTTTGCGCCTTCTTCAATTGCTTTTGCAAATTGTTTTGTTGTGATATTTTCTTCACATTTACCAAGCACAGAAGTTAAACCTTTAAGGATTTGCGAAGTGATAACACCTGAGTTACCTCTCGCACCACGAAGTGCACCTTTTGCATAGGCTTCACAAAGTGAATCTATACTGTTATTGATACAATTATTTACTTCTGTTGTTGCAGATTTTATAGTTAAAAACATGTTTGTGCCTGTGTCACCATCTGGAACAGGAAAAACATTTAAAGCGTCTATCATTTTTTTGTTTTGTTCTAGCATACTAGCGCCAGCAACAACCATTTTTCTCAGCATTGCGCCGTTAATCTTATTTTGCATTTTAATTCTCACCCATTAAACGCGAACGCCTACGACATGAACATTAACCGTGTCGACAATCATTCCCGTGAAATTTTCTACACTATACTTAACAGCACTTTTCAAACTTTCGGCAACAGCACTGACAGAAACACCGTATTTAAAAATACAGTATAAATCAATGAAAATTCTACTATCAACGCTGGTTATTTTTACGCCCTTTGAATAAGGCTGTTTTTTAAAAAGTTCTGAGAGATTATCTTTTAAGGAATTTGGGACTAAGTCTACAACACCATAACAATCTAAGGCAGCATAACCTGCGACAACCGCAATCGAGTTGTCTGAAATTGTTATTCTACCATAATAATTTTTAGTGTCTACTGTCATCAAAAAACCTCGCGAAGTCTCTCGCGTAGTATAATATACTATATTATTATAAAAAATGCAAGCATTTTATTAAAAATGCTCGCACTTAAAATTTAACATTATGCCATTAAGATTGTTATGGCGCTTGTGAAGATAATATCTTCCACGCTTGCACCGCGGGATAAGTCGTTTATAGGCTTTTTAAGCCCTTGAATGATTGGTCCAACAGCTTTTAACGAGCCGAACCTTTCAATCGCTTTATAGGCTATATTCCCACTTTGCAAATCTGGGAATACAAGCACATTTGCATCGCCTTGAATTTGAGAATTTGGATATTTCAAGCCGCAAACTTCTGGAACTAAGGCACTGTCCAACTGCATTTCGCCATCAACCACAAAATTATGATTTTCTGCTTTCAAAATTTCTGCTGCTGCCCTTGATTTTTCGGCACTTTCGCCATTTGCTGAGCCATTTGTTGAGTATGAAAGCACGGCAACTCTTGGCTTAATATCAAACAAATTTCTAGCGCTTTCAGCAGTTTGAGAAGCGATGATTGCAAGTTCTTCCGCGTTTGGATTGATATTAAAACCTACATCAGCAAGAAGCATTTCGCCACCTTTTGGCATGTATTTATTCTTGCCTTGAATTAGCATAAAAGATGATGCAATACTGCCTTTATTTTCAACACCAACAACTTGCAAAGCCGTTTTTATAACCTTGCTAGATGATGTTTCAGCGCCAGCAACCATGCAATCTGCGAAGCCTGTTTCAACGAGAAGAGCACCGAAATAAATTGGGTCTGCCACCAAATTTTCCGCTTCCTGCATTGTCATTCCCTTTGCTTTGCGTTTTTGATACAAAACCTTAATAAGGTCATCACCAATGTCAGATGTTCTTGGGTTGATAATTGTCATACCCTGCAAATTTTTATATCTCAAAACAAGCGCGCTTTCATCGCCTAAAAGCACAACCTTAGCGATTTTTTTCTTATTCAAAAATTGCGCCGCCTTTATGATGCGGTCTGAAAATCCAGCTTCTGGAAAAACAATGATTTTATCTTTATTTTTAGCCTTTGCTAAAACGCTTTTTAAACTATTCAAAATAACCCCTTGTAATGTGATTTTTGCTCATATCACATATATTTTAAACATAAATTTATTATATATGATTAAAAAACTTGTGTCAATTAAACTTAACACAAAAAACCTGCTTCTAGCAATTTTTCTGGCGTTGATAATATGCTGCTTGGTGATAAATCCAAGTAAATATATCAATGTTTGTTTAAGCGGAATACTTGTGTTTTGCAAAAACATTTTACCTGCATTATTCCCCTTTATTTTCTTCACCAAACTTCTAACATCAACAGGCTATGTTGAGCACATTTCAAAACATCTTGCACCAGTTACAAAGCGACTTTATAACTGCCCAGCAATCTCTGCTTATGTGTTTTTAATGAGCGTTTTATCTGGGTATCCGCTTGGCGCGAAAATCACAGCCGATTTATACGAGCAAGGCTTAATCACTCGAGATGAAGCACATAGAATTTGTTCGTTCACATCAAATTCCGGCCCGATGTTCATTATTGGAACCGTTGGCGTTGGCATGCTTTTCAGCGCTAAAATCGGCTATATTATTCTAATTTCACATATCATATCTGCAATTTTAAATGGTTTAATTTACCGCAAATTCACGCCTAAATATGTCGAATTACCACAACAAAACATAGTCAAACAAAAAGTTGATTTAAGCCTTTCAGAGTGCATGGAGAACTCAATTATATCAGTGCTTTTAATTGGCGGATACATAACCATATTTTTCATAATCACTGAAATATTGTCGTCATTAAATGTGTTTTATCCAATCACACGATTTTTAGAAATTTTGGGCGTGGACAAAGGGATTTCAAACGGAGTAATAAACGGAGTTTTCGAGATTACAAACGGCTGTAAAAGCATTGCAGAATTACAAGTTAGCGCCAAACTTCAAACAATTTTGTGTTCATTTATCATCAGTTTTGGCGGACTTGCCGTTGCCTTTCAAGGACTAAATTTTTTGGAAAAATTCAAAATTTCAAAAGGCTTTTTCTTCCTTCAAAAATTCACTCAGGCAATTTTATCAGCGATTATCACTTTCCTGCTTTGTTTAATCATTCCACTTTAAAAGTTTTGAAGATAAAAATTTTTGTTGTAAAATAAAGTTATGGCAGAAATTACAAACATAGTTAAAAGCGGAAAAGACAAGTATTCAGTCTATTTAGACGGCTCTTTTTATTGCTTTTTAAATAGCGAAACGATAGTTAAAAGCGGCTTTAAAACTGGAAAAAATGTTGAAAAAGCAGACATTGAAACCGCTCAGTTTGAAAACGAAAAACTTGTTGCTTTTGACAAAGCGTTGAAATATTTAAGTGCAATAAAAAGCGAAAAACAAGTGAAAGATTACCTTTTTTGCAAGGGCTATGCAGCAAAAACTGTAAAATATGTTGTTGATAAATTACACGAATATAATTATTTAAACGATGAATTATATGCAAAGGCTTACATTTCAAATTATCAGCACAAAAAAGGCAAAAGATTGATTTCTTTTGAACTTGAATCCAAAGGTGTGTCAAGGGAAATTATCAATAATTTGATGGAAAATTTTGATGAAAATGACGAGATTATAAACGCACTTGCGGACAAGTTTTTGAAAAATAAGCCAAAAGATAACAAAACGGCTAAAAAACTTATGAATCACCTTTTTTCAAAGGGTTATTCATTTGACAAAATTAATAAAGTTGTTAAAAATAAGTTTTATAACTTTGAAAGTTTAGATGAGGGCGAATAATGGCAGTTGGCATAGATATTTTAGAAATTGACAGAACTAAAAATTTGGTTAATTTGAATAAAATTTTTACAGACAATGAAATTGAATACATCAACAAATTTGCGGATAAAAATGAGCGAATTTGCGGTTTTTTTTGTGCCAAAGAGGCAGTTTTTAAATGCTTAAATTTAAACAAATTAAATCACAAAGAAATTGAGATTTATCACAACGAAAACGGCAAGCCATTTGTTAAGTTTTATGGCGAAACGCTATCACATTTCAAACAACATTTTAACAAAATAGACATTTCAATTTCACACACAAAAACAATGGCAACAGCAATAGCTGTCGCCACTGAAAAACCCGATTTTAAACCTACAATTTTATGATATTTTAAAAGTGTTTTTCTTTGTTTTTTCTTCACTTCTAGCAACACAAAATGTGTTGCTTTTTAAACTTTTCGTGACTGTTGTTCCCGCAGCGATAAAGCAGTTATCTCCTATTTCAATGGGAGCAATTAAATTGCAGTTGCAACCCAAAAAGACATCATTACCAATTATGGTTTTAAACTTTTGTTTGCCGTTGTAATTTGCAATCACCACGCCACAACCAAAGTTTACTCTTTCCCCGACTGTTGAGTCACCAATATAGGTCAAATGTGCGCACTTTGTGCCGTTATTTATAGTTGAATTTTTGATCTCAACAAAGTTGCCAATTCGAAGATTATCTTTTAATTTTGAATTTTGCTTTATATGCGCAAATGGTCCAATAGTGCAATTTGCCCCCACTTCGCTATCTGAAATTTCAGATTTTTTCACAATTGTATTTTCGCCTATTTTCGAGTTCGTTATCGTTGAAAGCGAAGTAATTTCCGCCCCACTTGCGATATGGCTATCGCCATAAATTTCAACGAATGCCCCAATGATTGCCCCGCGGTCAATTTGCACTTTTTTATCAATTCTAACCGTGTCTAAGTTGTCAAAATAAACTGTTTTTGATAGCCTTTTTAATTTTTTTTTACTCATTAATTCCATATTATTTATTTATACAATTTTATGAAATTATGTTATTACATAAAAAACTCTCCAATTCGGAGAGTGTAAAATTAATTTTCTTTTTTATCTTTTTCAACTTCAACAACTTTTTTGCCTTTGTAAGTTCCGCAATTTTTGCAAACTTTATGAGGGGCTTTAAGTTCGTGGCATTCTGGGCATTCAACTAATGTTGGAGCACTTACTTTAAAATTGTTTGAATTTCTTGTGTTTCTTCTTGCTTTGGAAACTTTACGCTTTGGAACTGCCATAATATCCTCCCTTTTGTGTATCTTTCAAATTTTTACTATGCCATTATAGCATAAATCTTTTATTTGTCAACAATTTTTAACCTAAATTTGACAATCTTATTGTATCTCTTGCAATTACAAGCTCTTCGTTTGTTGGAATTCTGAAAACTTTTACTTTTGAATCTGCTGTTGAAATTTCCTCAGATGTTCCTCTTGGTAAGTGATTGTTCTTCTCAACATCAATTTTAATTCCGAAACAATCCATATCTCTAAGAACCAATTCTCTTAAATCTTCTTGGTTTTCGCCAATTCCGCCTGTGAATACAATAGCGTCAACACCGTTCATTGCTGCAATGTATGAACCAATGTATTTTTTAATTCTGTAAGCCATCATTGGAACAACAAGTTTTGCTCTTTCATTGCCTTCTTCTGCTGCTTTGTTGATATCTCTCATATCGCTAGATACGCCAGAAATACCAAGTGCGCCACATTTCTTGTTCAAATATGTCACCATTTCGCCTGCTGTTAAGCCTTCTTTTTCAGCCAAAAAGCCTGCAACTGAGCCGTCTACATCGCCTGACCTTGTTCCCATAATCAAACCTTCAAGTGGTGTGAAGCCCATTGATGTGTCCACACTGTGTCCGCCCTTAACCGCTGCCACTGATGAACCATTGCCAAGGTGAACAGTGATAATTTTCAAATCTTCAACATTCTTGCCAAGAACTTTTGCAACTTCGCCTGAAACAAATTTGTGGCTTGTTCCGTGGAAACCATATCTTCTAACCTTCCAATCTTCATAAGCTTCATAAGGCACAGCATATAAAAATGCTTCTTTTGGCATTTGTGCATGGAATGCAGTGTCAAATACTGCAACATTTGGAACATTTGGCATCGCTTTTTGACAAGCATATATTCCAGCAATGTTAGCAGGCATGTGAAGTGGTCCAAGTGGTTTTAAACTTTCCAAATTCTTTAAAACTTCTTCATCAACAAGCACGCTGTCTGTGTATATTTCCCCACCATGAAGAACCCTGTGACCAACTGCTTGAATTTCTTGCAAACTTGAAATTACGCCTTCTTTTTCGTCTGTGAGCAATTTCAAAACCAAACTCATTGCAACATTATGGTCTGGCATTGGTGTTACAACTTCCTTTTTAACGCCATTGATTGTGTATCCAATAAATGAACCATCAATTCCTATTTTTTCACAATTTCCTTTTGCAAGCACGCTTTCATTTTCCATATCAAAAAGTTGGAATTTCAATGAAGAACTGCCAGCATTTACAACTAAAACTTTCATATTTTCTCCTTACTAAAACTAAACTATCAAATAGTATAACATAATTCAAATTTTGTCAACGCTTTTGACTAGATTACTCAAATTTTCATTGCAAAAATCGACAAAAATCAATCTAAAAACACAACATAAAATTTAAAACAAAAACCAAACTAAGATTAAACCAGTTCGACATATTTCGCTTTTCAAAGCGTTTAAAAATAAACTTTTAAGGAGATAATTATGCAGTTTGAAAAATATAAAAACGAACTCGAAAACATTAAAATCAGTGAGCCTGACCAAAAACTTTTAAACGAAATCTCGCATACACTGACAATAAGACAGGAAGATTTCAAAACTTTCCTTCTCAGCGACCAAGAAACCTTGATTGCTCGCGAGAACGATTTTAACGAAATCGAAAGTCTAAAAAACTATGAAAGGACTTTAAATGCTGGAAAAAACGGAAATTAAACGCGGCGAAATATACTATGCTGACCTCAGTCCCGTTGTTGGGAGTGAGCAAGGCGGCGTGCGCCCTGTTTTGATTATCCAAAACGATGTAGGAAACAAATATAGCCCAACCGTAATCGTTGCAGCAATAACAAGCCAAATTAACAAAGCAAAAATTCCAACACATGTTGAACTCTCCGCTTTGCAATATAATTTACCAAAAGATAGCGTTGTTCTACTGGAACAAATAAGAACGATAGATAAACGCCGTTTAAAAGACAAATTATCAGTCCTTGACAGCGAGAAAATGCACAAAGTAAACCTTGCCATGCTAATAAGTCTTGGCTACGGCACAAAATAAAAACTCTCTCGGGCTGAGAGAGTTTTATTTCCTGGTTTTAAAAATTAAGCTTTTTTAGTATACATGTCATAACCTGCTTTGTCACTTGCCTCCGCTTTTGTAAACGAATTTGTAATATATGTCCCAACTGTTAAGCCGGTTTTAATATATAACTTGCTTGCATACCAAACCAATGAAGTGTTCGATGAGCTTTCCGACTCGGTTAAATTCGCAACAGCGGCAGAATCAATTATATATTCTGGACCAGCTGCATCACCTGGCTTTACATGGAAACAATAAGCACCCAACTCAGAAACTGTGGAAGGAATTTTAATAGTTGATAAAAATGAACATTCTTCAAAAGCACTCCCACCGATTTTTGTAATTCCTTCTGGTATTTCAACACTTGTCAATGTCTTATTCATATAAAATGCCATGCCGTTTATTGCTGTAACTGTCTTTTTGTCGCCACTAATTCCTGTTGCTTCACAAAGTGCATCAAATGTGATTGTTATATTTGGATATTCTGTCATAAAATCGGCATTTTCTGCAAGGCTATTATAAACCCATTCGTCCAACGAATCCCTATTATCATACTTAGTTCCATTAACATAGCATGGATATTGAATTATAGATTCCTTAGTCATGAATAATGGCTCAACAAACTCACGATAAGTACTATATCCTTCAAATCTTAATTTGAAACTTCTTGTTCTTACTTTCAAACTTGTTGGAAGATTGTTTAAAATAGTTTCACTTCCAAAATATCCAACAATAGCAATTTGTCCTTTCGGCAATGTTTCGGTTATTAAATCATCTCCATAACCACTCATTGTAATAGTATCGCTAAATGCAAAACCAGTATATTCACTATCGCTAAACCAACCAACAATATAACCTTTAACTGTTCCGTGAGATTCATCAGCCAAAACTTGAATTTGTGAATTTTTAGTCGCAGAATTTTCACTTGCTTCAAGTTCATAGAATTTTTCAGTTGTATTATCTGAATATTTTAATTCCACATATTCAACATTTTTGCTATCAAATTCTAAAACTGTTTCTTCTCCATAAGGGAATTTAACTGTTTCAAGGGTTGTCTGATTGCCATTGATTGTTACATTGAGTTGTTCGTCTGTCACAACTTCTGTTGTGTTAGATTTAACAATCTTGCCTTCATCAACTTTGGCAAAGTCAACTTGACTTGAAATTTTCCAGCCCAATGCTTTTGCTTGTTCTGCTGTTGCATCACCTTGAAGTGTTTCGAGTGTGAGATAAACTTCAATTTTGTTGATTGATGTTGCGTCATTAATTTTGAAGCCGCCACTTTCGCCGTCATTATCTGCCCCTGCAAATTCAGCACCTTCAATGACAAATTTTGCATCTGTTGCAAACAAATCTACAAAAGTTGTTGTTGTTTTTGCAAATGTGTTTAGCGTTGTGCCTGTTGTGTAGTAATAGTAGCCGTCTGCCCCGCCACCATCTACCCAACTATTTGCCCAAAAACTTGA
>ULNY01014166.1_pt1 | contig 27491 bp, 25 predicted proteins | sample 1952071 | NCBI WGS metagenome assembly ULNY01 (sample SAMEA4835589, study PRJEB28245) | human gut metagenome | biome: gut microbiome; material: fecal sample | place: Denmark | collected 2008 | reverse complement strand
GTGCGCTCTAACCACCTGAGCTACAAGCCCATTTTGCGTCTTGCTTTTTAATTATAGCATATTAATTAATACTTAGCAAGTAAAAATTAATAATTTTAACAATAAATTGGTGTCCCCTTAGGGATTCGAACCCTAGACCCACTGATTAAGAGTCAGTTGCTCTACCAACTGAGCTAAGGAGACAAAAATCAAATTGCTATTTAATTATATCATAGTTTTAAATAATTTCAATACTTTTTTAATAAAAAACATATAATTTTTATTAAAAATAGACATAAAATTACAAAATATATTAATTTTTTCTAAAATATTTCTAATTCTTTTTAATTATGATATAATTATTTATATAGAAAGTAGGTAGTAAAATGAATAAAAAAAGTAGAAAACTAAGAATGGGAGTATCATTTTTAATATTATTTTGTGCCTTTATATATTCAAAAAATAGTACAGAAATAAATAATTATATATCAAAAATAATTCCAATAAATTATACATATGCTTATTCAATAGAAAATATTCCTGAATATACAGATAAAGAATACATAATTATAAACAATAATGAGCCATATTTTACTGAAGAAGATTATACTTTAAAATCATTTGAAAAATATAGTGATTTAGATTTGTTAGGTAGATGTGGAGTAGCATATGCCAATGTTGGAATAGATACAATGCCTACAATTGAAAGAGGATCAATAGGAATGATTAAACCAACAGGATGGCATACAATAAAATATGATATAGTAAATGGAAAATATTTATATAATAGATGTCACTTAATTGGATATCAATTAACTGGTGAAAACGATAATGAAAAAAATCTAATTACATGTACAAGACAAATGAATATAGGAACTATGTTAGAATATGAAAACAAAGTAGTAGACTATGTCAAAAAAACAAATAATCATGTATTATATAGAGTAACACCAGTATTTAAAGATAGTAATTTATTAGCAACAGGAGTAGAAATTGAAGCATATTCAGTCGAAGATAATGGCGAAGGAATAAAATTTAATGTATTTATTTACAATGTACAAGAAGGCATAGAAATAGATTACACTACTGGAGATAGTAAACTAAAATAATAATTTACTTATTCAACTATAAATGATATAATATTTATACGAAAGAGTTGTGATATTATGAATCAAGAAAAAATTGGTAAATACATATATGAACTAAGAATAAAAAATAATTTAACCCAAAAAGATTTAGCAGATAAATTATCAATTACATCACAAGCAGTAAGTAAATGGGAAAACGGAAGAGGAATACCTGATATAGAACAATTAAATAAACTTAGTGAAATATTTAATGTTGATATAAAAGAAATAATAAATGGTGAAGATAATAAAAAAGAGCCAAAAAAAAATAAAAAGAAATATCTAGTATTAGGTATTATAATCCTATTAATATTAATTATCTTATTAGCTATTATATATAATAAAGATGATAAAAGTACTTTTAATTTTAAACCAATAACCTCAGAAAACTCTTGCTTTGGAGTAAAAGGAGTAATTGCATATAATAAAAATAAAAAATCAATCTACATCTCTAAAATAGAATGCTCTGAAGAAGAAAAAAAAGAATATTTAGATGTAGAATGTATATTATATGAAAAAAATAACAGTATAGAAAAAATAATCTATGAAGAAGGAAAAATATTATCTTATGATAATTATGATAAAAGTAATGCAAAATCAATAAATGAATTATTATCTAATATAGAATTTAATATAGATAGTTATGACTGTTCATGTAATAATGCAACATGTAATAACTTATATTTAAGAGTAAATGCCTTGAATATAGATAATAAAATAGTCACTTATAATATACCATTAGAATTAGAAAATAAATGTAATAATTAAAGTAAACTCAAAGTTTAGTTAATTTAATTACAAGTTTATTCTCTTTTTTTAATTTTTATAGTAAAATTATACTTGGAGGTAATATTATGTCAAAGAAAGAAAATAATAAAATAGCAAAAGATAATAAAACAAAAGAAGAAAAAGTAGTTTCAAATAAAGAAGAGAATATTGAAGAATCAAAAGGATTATTAAAAACAGCATATATTTTAGTAATATTAGGATTAGTTATTATAGTATTATTAATTTATTTAATAACTTATCTAGTTAAAAAGCCAGTTTCTGATTCAGTTAAATTTTCTGAAGAATACACAGAACTAACAAAAGATAATATATTTGTTTATAAAAACTCTGAAGAAATTATTAAAATATTAGAACATGGCACAGGAGTAGTAATGTTAGGATTTCCAGAATGTCCTTGGTGTCAAAGATATGTAGTATACTTAAATGAAGTAGCAAAAGATATAGGAATAGAAAAAATATATTATTACAATATCTTAGAAGATAGAAAAAATAATACCGATACCTATAAAAAAATAGTTTCATTAATCGGAGATTATTTACAATATGATGAAGAAGGAAATAAAAAAATATATGTACCAGCAGTAATTGGAGTAAATAAAGGTGAAATCGTAGGATTTGATGATGAAACATCTTATGATACAAAAGGATTTGAAACACCACAAGAATACTGGAATGAAGAAAGCGTAAATAACTTAAAAAATAAATTAAATGATATTATAACTAAATCAAATGACAATATATGTACAAGTTGTAATAGTTAAAATTGTATGTTTATCATATGTTTTTTTATTTTTCTCTTTAAAAAATCCAAAATTAATAGTATAATTAATTAGTAGGGAATGGAGGATTTTACATGGCAACATCAAAAAAAGAATTAGTAAAAAAATTATTAAAAAATAATAACATTGAAGGAAATGAAGAAGAATTATTAGAAATGTTAATTGATCAATCTATTGCAATAGATCCTGACAAAGAAAAATTATCCAAAGGAGATAAATTAGCAGATAAATTCACAGAAATAGCAGGTAGTTGGATATTTATAATTATATTTACTATTTGCTTAGTATTATGGATATTTCTAAATTCAACAAAAATAATAGAATTAGATGCATATCCATTTATCTTACTTAATTTAGTTTTATCATGTCTAGCAGCATTTCAAGCACCAATAATAATGATGAGTCAAAATAGACAAAGCAAAAAAGATAGTGAAAGAAGTAGAAATGATTATAGAACAGATTTAAAAAGTGAATTAATATTAGAAGAACTTCATGACAAAATGGAACTTATTTTATCAAATCAAAAGAAAATATTAAAACTTATTGATGATAAAGAAGATGAAAAGTAGCAAATTTTTAATTATTCAAATACATATAATGAAAAGTATGATATAAAATAAGGAGGGCAATATGTTAGAACTTAAAAATATAAAAAAAGATTATATATCATCAGATACCAAAGTAAGTGCTTTAAAAGGAATAGATATTACTTTTAGAAAGCATGAATTTGTATCAATTCTAGGACCATCAGGATGCGGAAAAACAACATTACTTAATATAATTGGTGGATTAGATGACTACACCAAAGGAGATTTAATAATAAATGGTAAAAGCACTAAAAAATTTAAAGATAGTGACTGGGATACATATAGAAATCATAATGTAGGATTTGTTTTCCAAAGTTATAACTTAATACCACATCAAAGTGTCCTAGCAAATGTTGAATTAGCCTTAACCTTATCTGGTGTAAGTGCAACAGAAAGAAAGAAAAGAGCCAAAAAAGCCTTAGAAGAAGTAGGATTAAAAGAGCAAATTAATAAAAAGCCAAACCAATTATCTGGTGGACAAATGCAACGTGTAGCAATAGCAAGAGCATTAGTAAATGAACCAGATATCATATTAGCAGACGAACCAACCGGAGCCCTAGATTCTAAAACAAGTGTCCAAATAATGGAACTATTAAAATCTATTTCTAAAGATAAATTAATTATAATGGTAACACATAATCCTGATTTAGCAAAAGAATATTCCACAAGAATAATAAAATTACTTGATGGAAATATGGTATCAGATTCTAAACCATATGAATCAAAGAAAAAAGAAGAACAAGAATTTACTACCAAAGGTAAAAAATCAATGTCAATAAAAACAGCCTTATCGTTATCATTAAATAACTTAATGACCAAAAAAGGTAGAACATTTCTAACATCATTTGCAGGTTCAATTGGTATTATAGGAATAGCATTAATCTTATCACTATCAAACGGTGTTCAAAATTATATCAATTCTATTGAAGAAGATACATTAAGTACATATCCAATATCAATTTATAAACAAAATATTGATATGTCAAGCATTATGGTATCAATGATGGGAATGAATGATAAAAAAGAACATCCATTTGATAAAATATATACCAATAACATTATGAATAATGTAGTAGAAACAATGGCTAACCAAGTTCAATCAAATGATTTACATGAATTCAAAAAATTTATCGAAGAAGAACATCTATCAGAATATACAAATTCAATTGAATATGGTTATAACATAACACTAAATGTATATAATGCAGATTACTCCAATGGTATAGTAAAAGTAAATCCAAACGAAATATTTGATAATGTTGGATTAAGTGAAATGATGGGAAATACAAATTATGGAGATTCTGCAACATATAGTCAAACTGAAGTATTTAAACAACTATTAGATAACGAAGACTTACTAAAAGACCAATACAATTTAGTATCAGGTAAATGGCCGACTGAATATAATGAAGTAGTTTTAATAGTGGATGAAAACAACGAAATAAGTGACTATACATTATACTCATTAGGAGTCTTAAATACTGAACCATTGAAAGAAGCAATCAAAGAAATATTCAGAGGAAATAAAACAGAATTCAATTCTGAAGCAACATCTTATGATTATAACGAACTATTAGATTTAAAATTAAAATTAGTCTTATCAACATCATATTATCAAAAAAGTGGTAATGTCTATATAGATAAACAAAGTGATGATAATTACATAAAATCATTAATAGATAATGGCATAGATTTAAAAATAGTAGGAATAATTAAACCAAATGAAGAAAGAATGTCAAATAAAGTATATGGTAATATAGGTTATACAAGAAGTTTAGTAGATTATGCAATAGATAAAACACTAGAAACTGATATAGCAAAAGAACAATTAAACAATAAAGAAATAAATGTTCTAACAGGAATGGATTTTTCTAGCAAATTTGATATCAATAACTTAACTACTGAACAAAAATACTATATATCATCATTATCCCAAGAAGAATTAATTAGTCTAATGACTAGTATGGAAAATAATACTTATGATAATGTAATAAGTGAATTAGGAATAGTAGATAAAGATTATCCAAGTAGTATTAATATTTATCCAAAAGATTTTGAATCAAAAGAAACAATAAGTAATATAATTGAAGACTATAATAAGAAAAAAACAGATAATAATGAATTAGATAAAGTAATTAACTATACTGATATTGTTGGACTTATGATGAGTTCAGTAACTTCAATAGTAAATGTTATTAGTTATGTACTTATAGCCTTTGTAGCAATTAGTTTAGTAGTATCATCAATAATGATAGGAATAATAACTTATATTTCTGTATTAGAAAGAACAAAAGAAATAGGAATACTAAGAGCAATCGGTGCAAGTAAAAAAGATGTATCAAGAGTATTTAATGCTGAAACAATGATAATAGGATTAGTATCAGGTACAATAGGTATTGTAGTTACCTTAATACTAAATGTTATAATTAATATTGTATTAAAACATTTAGTAGGACTAAGCGTAGCATCCCTACCTTTACTTGGAGCAATAATACTTGTAATAATAAGTGTATCATTAACATTAATCGCTGGACTTATCCCAAGTAAAATAGCAAGTAAAAAAGATCCAGTCGAAGCACTTAGAACAGAATAAAAAATTACTAATATAGAAAATATATTAGTTTTTTTAAAAAAATTATATATAAGTAAAAAAATATGATAAAATATATATAGAAAGAGTGATTAAATGAAGAATAAAAAGAAAAACAAATTAGTATTAATAATCTTATCTACTTTAGTTATCCTAACAATTGTAGTAATAATATTATCATTAACAACAAAAAAAGATAATCAAGAACAAGATGTTAAAGAAGCAAAAAAAGTAGATGTAATTGATAAATATGGATATTATCTAGAAGAAGATGCCACAGACTATTATAAAAGTCTATATAAAGAACTAAAAGATATTACTAATAAAGATGAAGTAGATTATGAAGAATATGCTAAAATAGTAGCAAAATTATTTGTTACAGATGTATTTACTTTAGATAATAAAGTAACTTCATCAGATATTGGAGGATTACAATTTATTTATCCAGATTTTAGAGAAGACTTCATAAAAATAAATCAAACAGGATTATATTCAAATATATTAAGTAATATATATAATGATAGAGTACAAGAATTACCAATAGTAAATGAAGTAAATATTGATTTGGTAAAAGAAACAACATTTAATTATAATAATAAAGAATATAAAGGTTATTTAGTCGAAGTAAGCATCTCTTACGAAAAAGATTTATCTTATCCAACAACTTATAAATTAACTATAATAAAAGAAGATAAATACTTATATGTAGCCAAAGGAGAATAAAAAATAATTATATTTAACCATTTTTACATATCTTTCATAAATTATTATGAGGAGTGATATCAATGGATGATATAAGAAAATTAACTGGTATTATAATAGACCCAGGACATGGTGGAACCGATTCCGGTGCAACAGGAAATGATATGTTAGAAAAAGATTACACATTATTAATATCTGAATATATGTATGATAGATTTAAAGAATTAGGTGTACCAGTAGCATTAACAAGGAATAGTGATATAACTTTATCACCAACAGAAAGAACAAGTAAAATATTATCAGAGTTTGGTAACAATAAAGATGTAATTGTAATATCTAATCACTTGAATGCAGGGGGTGGTACCGGTGCTGAGGTAATTTATGCCCTAAGAAACAAAGATACCCTTGCTAAAAAAATTCTAGAATCCCTAGGAGCAGAAGGTCAAACAACAAGAAAATATTATCAAAGACGCTTACCATCTGATACAAGTAAAGATTATTACTTTATACATAGAAACACAGGTGTTACAGAACCTTTAATAGTAGAATATGGGTTCATAGATGATAAACCAGAAAATGTAGAATTTTTAAATGAAAATTATCAACGTTTAGCAGAAGCAGTAATTAGGTCAGTAATGGATTACAAGGGATTAAAATACATACCACCTGAAGGTTATATCAGCAATACTTATGTAGTACAAAAAGGAGATAGCCTATATAGTATAGCAAGAAAACTAAATACTACTGTAGATGAATTAAAAAGATTAAATAACTTAACATCAAATACTTTATCAATAGGGCAAGTATTAAAAATACCTAGTCAAGTAGTAATTGATGATGAAGAAAATATCTATGTTGTAAAAAGTGGTGATACCCTATATAAAATAGCACAAGACTATAACATTACCGTAGATCAATTAAAAAATTTAAATAATCTTTCATCAAATACATTAAGTGTAGGACAATTATTAAAAATACCTTCTCCAATAAGTGAACCTGAAACATATACAGTAAAAAAGGGCGATAGTTTATATAGTATAGCGCAAGAATTTAATACAACAGTAGATATTCTAAAAAAATTAAATAACTTAATATCAAATACCTTATCAATAGGACAAATATTAAAATTACCAAAACCAGCGGATATAGATGAACCATCCCAAGAACCTACAAATATAACATATACAGTACAAAGTGGAGACTCGCTATATAAAATAGCAACAAAGTATAATACAACCATAGATGCTATAAAAAAAGCTAATAATCTAACGAATGACCTATTATCAATAGGGCAAGTATTAACAATACCAACTACAATAATAAGCGAAGAAGTACCAGAACCAAACTATTTCAATTACAAAGTAGTTTCAGGGGATTCCCTATATAAAATTGCTAAAAAATATAATATAACCGTAGACAGCATAAAAGAATTAAATAATTTAACATCAAATTTATTATCAATAGGGCAAACAATAAAAATACCAACAACTTCAACAAATGAAAGAACTTACATTGTAAAAAGTGGAGATTCTCTATATTCTATAGCAAAAGAATTTAATACTACTGTAGATAATTTAAAAAAATTAAATAATCTCCCATCAAATATGCTTTCCATAGGTCAAATACTAATAATAGAATAAATTAGTAAATATAGTCTATTTTAAAACATATATTATCATAGAGGTATAAATATGATAGTGAAATATACAGAAAAAGAAAAAGAATTGTTAGCTAGATTAATGAGAGCAGAAGCCGTAGGAGAAGGTGACTTAGGTATGCTTATGGTAGGTAATGTCGGGATAAATAGAGTTTTAGCTGATTGCCTTACATTTAAAGATATTAACACAATAAGTCAAATGGTATTTCAGTCTCCTGGAGGTTTTTCTGGAAGTTCAAGTAGTTTATTTTATGGAAATCCTACAATCAAAGAAAAAGAATTAGCAGATAGAGTATTACGTGGGGAATATTACTATCCCGCTACAAATGCTTTATGGTTTTATGCACCAGCCAAAGGAACAACATGCGTTGATAAATGGTGGAATCAATCATTTGCAGGAAGTTATAAGAATCATTGTTTCTATAATCCTGATAAAGGAATATGTAAAAAAATATATTAATCTAATTATTTAGAAGTCATTAAATTGAACTTCTTTTTTATAAAGTAATTAAAAAATACATAAAATAATAAAATGTTTAAAAAAAATACAAAAACTTATTGAAAAAAAATTAGAAATATGATACATTATATATAGTCTTTTAAAAAAAGAAAAAATAATGTATTAGGGGATTAGTTTAATGGTAAAATAGGAGTCTCCAAAACTTTAGATAAGTGTTCGATTCACTTATCCCCTGCCATAGAAAATTATCGATTTAGCCTTAATTTATAAGGAAAAATCGTTTTTTTTAATTTAATTAAAAAATAACTTGAATTGATTATTCTACAAAGTTAACATCATTAACGAGGTGATGAAATACTTGTAAAAGTAAATCATGTTATGGAAAAAGAACATTTTATTGAATGGATTGCACTAGTTAATGAAAAAGATATTTATAAAGTTAAATTATTACCAGAACAAAGTGCAGAATGTAAATTCAAATATATAAAAGGATCAAAATTATATGCATATTGTAATAAGCATGGACTTTGGTCTTGTGATGTAGAATAATAGTTATTTGTATTATAATTGTTAAAAGTCTTTGACAAAGTTCCAAAGACATTTGGTAGAAATCTACCACTAATATATATATAATTGTTAGTGAAAGGAGGAATAAGAATGAAGTTAGGAGATAATATTTTCAAACTAAGAAAAGATTGCAAACTTTCACAAGAACAATTAGCAGAAAAAGTTGATGTTACTAGACAAACAATATCAAATTGGGAGCTTGGCGAAACTTCACCAAATCCTGAACAGTTAAAATTATTATCTAAAGCATTAAATGTTAGTATTGATGAATTATTAAATAATGACATTAAACAAGTATTAGTAGAAAAAGTAAATAATACTGAAAAAAATGCAGAGTTAATAATTAAGATATTAAAAATCTTGGGAATAATTTTTGTTGTCGGTTTTGCTATTAATATTTTCATAAATATTATGTTTGGCGCTAAAAAAGACTCTATGACTATAAAAGAAAATCAAACTGTTCTTCTTAATTGTCAACTGAATAATGAAAAGTACACTTATCTAATAGAATATGATAAAGATGATAATATTATTGATGCAAGTGGTAGTGACTATATTATAAATGTTGTTAAAGATAAACAGTTTAACAAGGCCAAAGTTTTAGTAAAATATATTGAATCATATTTTGAAGATAATGGTGGAAAGTGTTAATTTAATAATATATTTTATAGATAAGATCAATTCTATATTGGTCTTTTTTTCTAAATTATTGACAACTTAAAAAACGACTATATTCAAAATATTTCCAAAATCAGAAAAAGCATGATATAATTAATATACAAGAAGTAAATTGCATTTTTGTTTATTGTTTGTGAGGAGGTATAATGAAGAAGAAAAAAATACTAATAATCACACTATGTTCTATAATAGGTTTAATATTTTTAGATTTTATAATCGCTCTATCATTTAATAATAGTCCAATAATTAAAATTAGAGATTATTATAATGGTGGTTCTACTGTTTACAAAGATAAAGGAATATTTACAAATACTTATAAATGTTCTGATGGTAAAACTAAAACAGTTTTAAAAGTAACTAAATATGTTTGCCCTATAAATGACATTGAAAAAGATATAAAAGAAGCAATAACAATTACATTTGATACTAAAGGTGGAAGTATAATAGATAGTATTACTATTGGCAAAGATATTGAACTTACACTTCCAAAAGAACCTACACAAGATGGCTATGTTTTTAAAGGTTGGGTTGATAAAAATGAAACTCCTATTTATAACAAAGCATTACTTGCAGAAGACACAACACTTTATGCAGTTTGGGAAAAAGTAGAAAATAAAAAAACTAGTTCTAAAACTGAAAATTCTAAAACAAATACCAATACAAATAATAACAATAGTAGTACTAATAATAATAAACCTAATCAGAATGCAAATAATAATACAAACATCAATAATAATGAAAATACTACTTTACCTGAAGAAAAACCACCTGTTGTAGAAAAGACTCAAGCAGAGAAAAATGATGAGTATAGAAAACAACTTCAAAATAAGTATTCAGTTAAAATAGCATATAAAAATGAGTTGGGGAATTATACAATAAATGGTTATGGTTCAGATAAACTTAACGATGATAATAAAATAAATAATTGCCTTGGCGAAATAGATAAAACTTTAAAAAACTATCCAAATGGTTTCTTTAAAGAAATGAAAGATTATGGAATGCCTTTAACCATTTACTTAGTAAATAGTATTAGTGGTAATGTTTCAGGACTTACTGATGCAAAAGATAAAAATGATATTAAAATAATGATTGCCCCAGCAAGTTTATTTGAGAACACTTTAAATCATGAAATAATGCATTATATAGATTCTTATATAAAAGTTAAAGGCTATCTAATGCTTATTTCTTATCATCATATGGAAAAACAAATTATTTGGAAGATCGAGCAGTAATATTTTCAGACTTAATGACTAGAACTTTTACAAAAGATTATTATGCCAATGGTACTCCAATAAATAAAAAAGCAAAATTAATTAGTTTGCAAATTAAAGAACACTTTAACACATTATCTAATACAGGAAGATATTATTGGGATAGATTCTTATAATATAAGTTTAAATAAATTAATTTAGGAAAGGAGGAAAGAAATGAAAAAAGATTTACTTGTAAAAATAATTATAGCAGTAGTTGTTCTTGCAGGATTAGGATATTTTGTATTTACAAATTATATTTCTAAAGAAAAAGAATTGGTTTTTGAAGCAAGAATTAAAGAAGTGACAGTAAATGATAATGTATATACTGTTTTAGTGGAAGAATATGACAAAAAGAAAAACGAATATATTGTAGAGTATGAATTTGAAATAAATAAAGACACAAAAATAGTTTATAACAATGAAGATTCTACTGCAGATAAATTAAAAGCTAATCAAAAAGTAACTATTACTTCATCTGATGTGATGTTACCTAGTGAACCAGCTAAATTACCTAATGTTAAAAAAATAGTTATTTCAAAAGATTAATTAGTTTTAAAAGTTTTGCTAAATAAAGCAAGACTTTTTCATTTATAAAGAAAGTGTTTCTGAAGAGTTAAAAAAGGTAGTCACTAAATTTGTAACATAGAAATCAAAGAATTTAAGATTTAAAATTATAAATATATAAGAGTAAGATTTTTATGTTTTATTCTTGCTTTTTTTACTTCTTGTAAACATTTTTGTTGCAAAATAAAGAAAGTGTGATATAATATATAGTGTTCCCGAAGGAAATAGTCTTTAAATTGATTAGGGAATAAAAGTTATATAGGAGTGATGAGGTATCATTACCCTACATGTTAGGTTTTGAGGTATGCAGTTTATTTCTAAATGTATCAAATTGTGCTAATTAGTAGGATAATTTGAATTGTTTTGAAATCTTGTGAAAAGTCTTTATTTCAAAGAGTTTAAAAAATTATCCAAAACCACTGTTGGGAGTTCGATTCTATCATTCATATCATTTATTTAAAAATAACTATTAATGCGATGAAAAGGACAAGATTATATAATATTATTTTATAGAGAATTAGTGGTTGGTGAAAACTAATAGTAAATTATATAATTACTACCTTTAAGCAGAACTCGAAAGAGATTTCCGGACATTCCCATAAGGTCCGTTATCATTAATTAAGTACAATAAGGATGGTACCGTATTTTAAAATACTCCTTATATTGTGCTTTTTTTTATTTTAGAAAGAGAGGAAATATTATGGAAAACATAAAAGAAAACAAAGAATTAAATACTTTAAATCATAGTTGTGCTCATCTATTAGCACATGCAGTAAAACATTTATATCCTGATGCTAAATTTTGGGTTGGACCAGTAATTGAAGATGGATTTTATTACGATATTGATTTAGGAGATACAGTAATAAAAGAAGAAGATTTAGCAAAAATAGAAAAAGAAATGAAAAAAATTAGTAAAGATAATAAACTAATTAAAAGAATTGAATTAAGTAAAAAAGAAGCACTAGAAATGTTTAAAGATGATAAATATAAACTTGATTTAATTAATCGTATGGATGAAAATGATACAGTAATATCAGCATATCAACAAGGAGATTTCATAGATTTATGTCGTGGACCACATATGAATTCTACAAAAGATATGAAATATTTTAAACTTACTAAATTTAGTGGAGCGTATTGGAAAGGTGACGCTAAAAATAAAATGCTTCAAAGAATATATGGTGTATGTTTCTATAATGAAGAAGATTTAAACGAATACCTAAAATGTTTAGAAGAAGCAAAAGAAAGAGATCATCGTAAAATAGGAAAGAATCTAGAAATATTTATGTCACATGACTTAGTAGGTAAAGGAATGCCATTATGGTTACCAAATGGTGCAATAATAAGAAAAGAATTAGAAAATTACATTTACAAAAAAGAACAAAAACTAGGATATAAACACGTTTATACTCCATGTGTAGGAACAGTAAATTTATATAAAACATCAGGTCACTGGGATCATTATAAAGAAAATATGTTCCCAATGATGAAAGTTGATGAAGAAGAATTTGTTCTTCGTCCAATGAATTGTCCACATCATATGTTAATATATGCAAATGACTTACATTCATATAGAGATTTACCTATTAGAATCGGAGAATTTGCAACAGATTTTAGATATGAAGCAAGTGGAGCAGTAAAAGGTCTTGAGCGTGTAAGATGTATGTGTCAAAATGATGCTCACTTATTCGTAACACCAGAGCAAATTGGCGAGGAATTTAAAAAAGTAGTATCATTAATCTTAGATGTATATCGTGATTTTGGTATTAAAGATTATAAATTTAGATTATCATTAAGAGATAAAGAAGATAAAGAAAAATACTTTGATGATGATAAAATGTGGGATGAAGCAGAAAATAAACTTCGTGAAGTATTAAATGAATTTGGTATAGAGTATTATGAAGCAGTTGGTGAAGCAGCCTTTTATGGACCAAAACTAGATGTTGAAGTAAAACCTGCGATTGGACCAGAAGTAACATTATCAACTTGTCAATTAGATTTCTTACTTCCAAGAAGATTTGAATTATCATATATTGATAAAGACGGAACAAAACAAATACCAGTAGTATTACATAGAGCAATATTTGGTACATTTGATAGATTTACAGCCTTTATCCTTGAAGAAACAAAAGGAATACTACCATTATGGTTAAGTCCAGTTCAAGTAAACGTAATACCTGTAAATAACGATTATCATTTAGAATATGCAAGTAAAGTAAAAGACTTACTAGAACAAAATAATCTAAGAGTAGAACTAGATTCAAGAGAAGAAAAATTATCTTATAAAATGAGAGAATCACAAACTAAGAAAATACCTTATACACTAATTTTAGGAGATAAGGAAAAAGATACAAATACTATAAGTTATAGAGTTCATGGAAGTAATGAAACTACAACTATGGATACACAAGGATTCATTGATAAATTAATTAATCAAATAAAAGAACATAAATAATTATATAAAAATATAAATAGTGTAAAGTAAAGCGTAATAACTTTACTTTTTTCTCTCTTTAATGATATAATTTAATTAGAGATGAACTTTTAAAAAATATATTAACACATTTTATATATAGTTAATATATAACAAAATTATTAATAATAATAACATATAATATATTAGAAAATAATATTTATTCCAAACTTATAAACAGGTGATTTTATGAAAGAAAAAGCATTCGAAGTATTAAAAATATTCGAAAATAATGGCTATATAGCATATATAGTCGGTGGATATGTTAGAGATTATTTAATTGGTAAAAAAACATTAGATATAGACATTTGTACAAATGCTACTCCTAAAGACATAGTGGAATTATTTGATCAAGTTCAAGTATCAGATTTCTCATATGGAAGTGTATCAATTATTTATAAAAAAGTAAAATTTGATGTAACTACATTTAGAAAAGATATAAAATATGAAGATAATAGAAAACCAATTAAAATTAAATATATATCTAATCTTAAACATGATTTATTACGCAGAGACTTTACGATTAATACGATTTGTATGAATAGTAATGGAGAAATAATAGATTTACTTAATGGTAAAAAAGACATAGAAAATAAGTTAATAAAAACAGTGTCAAACCCTAGAACAAAAATAAAAGAAGATTCTCTAAGAATATTAAGAGCAATAAGATTTGCTACAATTCTAGATTTTGACATAGAACCTAAAACTAAAAAATATATAATTAAATATGGTAAAAACTTAGAAAAACTATCAGGAAGTAGAAAGAAAGAAGAACTAATAAAAATATTTTCTTCTGTAAATAAAGAAAAAGGAAGACAACTATTATTAGAATTAAAACTAGATAAATATTTAAAATTAGATAATCTAAGTAATATAGTATTATGTGATGATATTATAGGTATATGGTCACAACTTGATGTAACAAGTGTATATCCTTTTACTAAACTAGAAATGGAGTATATTAGTAAAATAAAAGAATTACTTAACTATAAAGAAATAGATGAATATACTTTATATAAATATGGATTATATTTATCAACCGTAGTATATGATATAAAAAATAAAGATAAGAAAATATTAAATAAAATGTATAGAGAATTACCAATATATAATGCTAAAGAAATAGAAATAACTCCGATTGAAATAGCTAATATCTTAGAAAGAAAACCAGGTAGTTATTTAAAAAATGTAATATCTGATTTAGAACGACAAATAGTATATGGTAAAGTAAATAATAACAAATTAGATATAGAAAAATATATCTTAGAAAACGAAGAAAATATTCTTGAATAAAAGAGTATTTTTTTCTTGTTAAAAAGATAATTTAATTGTATAATCTATATAGGTGATAATCTTGAAAAAAATAATAATAGTTTTTATCTTAATAGTATTAATATCATTTACTTGTGTATTTTATACAGTATCAAAAAATAATAAATACACTTCATCCATAGAAAAAATAATAAAAGAAAAATATTCATTACAAGAAGATATAAAGTATTTGAATAAATCTAATTTTTATTATATAATAGAAACTAACACATTATTAATATTATTAGATGATAATTATAATGAAGTACAAAAAATAAATATATCTGAATTATATAGTTTAGATAAACCATATGAAATAGTATATAGATTAAATAAAATAATGTATGAAAAAAAAGAAGTATTATCTACCAAAATAATATATACTTATTATGATATATATACTGGTGAAGTAATAGAAACAGTAAATGTTGGTGGATAAGTATATAAATAGTAATACACTAGATAAATAACAATAGAAATAATAATAGAAATAATAACAATAAATAACTAAACGAAAGGAGAATATATATGGATGATAAAATATTAAGTTTAATGATGAATAAACCAATAGTAATACCTAGAATTATATTTAATAATTATAAAAGATTAAATATAACTGAAGAAGAATTAATTGTATTAATATTTATTATAGATTTAGGAAATAAAATAGTATATAATCCTGATATCTTTGTAAAAGAATTAAATATAGAAAAATATAAAGTAATGGAAATATTAAATAATTTATCAGAAAAGAAAATAATAACTATCTCAGTAGAAAAAAATACTTCGAATAATAAGAGAGAAGAGTATATATCATTAGAATTATTATATAGTAAAATACTTAATTTATTTAAAGAAACAAAGACAAAAAGTATTGATACTTCAGATATATTCTCAGTATTTGAAAAAGAATTTGGAAGAACATTATCCCCAATGGAATATGAAATAATTAAAGGTTGGATAAATGATGAAAAATTCTCATATGAAATAATAGTAGAAGCTTTAAAGGAAGCAACATACAATAATGTTAATAGTCTAAGTTATATTGAAAGAATCCTTTATGATTGGTCTAAAAAAGGTATAAAAACTAAGGAAGATGTAATTAAAGATAAAAGTAATTTTAGGAATAATAGAAAAAAAACAAACAAAGAAATATTTGATTATAATTGGTTGGAAGATGAATAAAATGACTAAAACAAGTGATAAAGTAAATGAAATATTATCTTATTTAGATGAATTATTTCCTAATCCTAAATGTGAACTTAATTATAATAAAGATTATGAATTATTAATAGCAATATGTTTAAGTGCACAAACTACTGATAAAAGAGTTAATAAAGTAACAAGTGTTTTGTTTAGTAAATATAATTCTCTAGAAAGTTTAGCAAATGCTGATATTATCGATATAGAAAGTATTATTAGAGAATTAGGATCATATAGAAAGAAAAGTATTTATGTTAAAGAAATAGCAATAAAACTATTAAAAGATAATATTAAAGTTATTCCTAATGATAGAGAATATCTAGAAAGTTTTCCGGGAGTAGGTAGAAAAACAGTTAATGTCTTTTTAGGTATGATTTATAATGAACCTACAATTGCCGTAGATACTCATGTAGAAAGAGTGAGTAAAAGATTAAAACTAGCTAAAGAAAAAGCTAATGTTTTGGAAGTAGAGCATTCATTACAAAAGAAAATACCAAAGGACAAATGGGTTAGAGCACACCATCAATTAGTACTATTTGGTAGATATTATTGTAAGGCATTAAAGCCATCATGTGGAAACTGTAAATTAACTAATATATGTAAATATAAAGAAAAAACCAGATAATTAATTTTATCTGATTTTTATTTTAATTTCTAGTTTCATTATTAGCATGTAAATATAGTTTCTTTATACGAGTATAACTTTCTCCGTTATAACTAATTTGATATCTTAAATTATAGGTACCAGTTTCAGTTATTTCATTTATTTTACTAATAAATTCATCTTTACTATTAGTACGATAATTTAATTCACTAATCATATAAGTAATAACAGAATCTTTTGTAACATCTTTATTTTTATATTTAACTATAATATCTTTTTCAGAATAATTACCAATACTAGCACTTCCTAAACTTAAAATATTAACATCAAAGTTCTTATTGTTATTTCCATCATCTGGATTAGTACCACTACTAGATACTTTAATTTCTGCGCCATCACTAGCATTAGCAGTATAATCTTTATATTGAACTTTGATTACTATTTTACCAACAGTACCAGTATAATTATATTCTTTATCTGTAACAAAGGATAGTAATTTTAAGTTTCCTGAACTATCTTCACTGTATATACCATATCCAATACCACCAGCATAATTTAATCTTTGATTAACAAAATTATTAGTGCCATTACCAAATACATTTTGACTAAAATATTTCTTTAAGTAACTTTCAGTAAATTCTTCGGGAATAGTATAGTCCCAAGTAATCTTAGTAGTTCTACCATTCTTAGTAGTTTTAATATTAGTTACATCACTAAATTTTTGGAATCTCGTTGATGTTTCAGTAGGTTGAGTACCTTTTTTAAAGTATTCTGTTCTAATTAAATCACTTGGAGTATATTCACTAGGTAATTGTGCAGGCCATGTACCGAATTCAACTTGAGATTGAACAACAGTATCAGGCATTGAAAATTCTTCTGAAGTCATAGGAATACATTTTGTAATAGCACGCATTAAACTATTTTTATAACTACCTCCAACACTATTAGTATTATAATATTCACTACTTAATTCTTTGTATCCATACCATAATGAGTATGAATATTGTGGAGTATATGCAACAGTCCATAAATCATTTACTGGGTCTCCTCTTAATCCATATTTCTTAACTGTAGCATCATCAAATGAAGAAGTACCAGTCTTAGCTGCAACAGTTTTACCTGCAACCCTAGCACCGCCATCATGATATATATCAACAGCATATTTTAAAACATTATTTATTAAGTAAGCAGTAGAAGCTTCCATAACTCTTTCTTTCGTATATTTTAATTCTTTAACTTCACCAGTTGAACGATATTCAACTTTATTAACAGTATGAGGTTCAATGTAATATCCACCATTTGCAAATGCAGCATAAGCAGCAGCCATTTCAAGTGGAGTAGCACCAGTAAATCCTCCGATAGCATGAGCTTCGTGTAAAGGTTCTTCTGGTTTAATACCAAGTTTTGTAACAAAATCTTTAATATTACTTTTATTATTTTGTTGAAATGCTTTTAACGCTGGAATATTTCTAGATTCTGCAAGTGCAGTTCTTAAAGTAATTAGTCCTTGGAATCCACCATCCCAGTTGCTGACTGACGGTCCATTAGTATAAGTCCAAGGCTCATCATTAAATAATGTATAAGTAGAGTAGTTGCTATATTCAAATCCAGGACCATAATCAAATAGTGGTTTAGCAGTAGAACCAGGATGTCTTCTTGCTTGTGTTGCGTAATTCCAAGTTCTTTCACCATCTCTATTTCTTCCTGCACCAATTGCTACAACTTCTCCAGTATTAACATCAACAACAGCACTTCCTGCTTGAACAACATCATTTTGCCAAGTATAAGTTTCTCCAGACATTATTTTATCAATACCATTTTGAATTGAAGTATCAAGAGCAGTATATATCTTCAAAGACACTTCATAAGGATTAACTTTTAATTTTTCTTCAAGTTCATCAATTACTGTTTCTATATAACCTTGGTATGTTTCAGTTTGTGCTTTATTAACTATCAAACTTTCAACTGATATTGCTTTTGTTGCTTCTTCTTCTTCTTCGGTTATATATCCATGTCTTTTCATTAGAGATAAAACAGTATTTCTTCTTTTTTCACAAGCATCAGGATGTAAATCAGGTCTATATTTATTTGGAGTTTGGAAAATACCTGCAAGTGCAGAGGCTTCAGCTAAATTTAATTCTGATACACTTTTACCAAAGTATGCTTTACTTGCTTGTTCAACACCATAATTACTTCCTCCAAGTAAGTTATCATTAACATAAAATTCAATTATTTGTTCCTTAGTATATTTTTTTTCTATTTGGAATACTGAAATATAAACATCTCTAAATTTTCTTATTATACCTTCGATACCTTTACTTTCAGTACTAGTTAAATTATTTTTTGATACTTGCATAGTTAATGTTGAAGCACCACCACCAGAACCAATATGTAAAACTTGTTCAATTGAGGCTTTTAAAAATCTTGGAGCATCCACACCATTATGTTGAAAGAATCTAGAATCCTCAGTAGCAATAATTGCATCAATTAATACTTGTGGTAAATCATCATAACTAACAGATTCTCTTTTCTCAGAACCACCAACACCAAGTTCTGCAATAGTATTACCATTTTTATCATATACAACAGATTGATCTCTATAAGTTAATTTATTTGGATCAAAATCTTCAGTTGTAACAACAATATATGCAAAGAATGCTGCAACCGCTAAAACACAAATAATACAAAAAGATAAAAATATAGTTAAAATAACTTTTAAAATATTTCTTTTCTTTTTCTTTTCTTTATTGTTTTTTTCACTTTTATTCTTAGATTTATTCTTAATTTTATTATTACTATTATTTTTGCTAACTTTTTTCACAATATCTTTTTCCTTTTTTTCATATAATATTTCTTTTTTTTCATCAATAATTATATCATTATCTTCGAATTCATCATCAATACTATATTTCTTTTTCTTATTGTTCTTATTATCTATATTTTTTCTTTTATTATTATTAATTTCAATTTCTTCATCACTAGATTTCTTACTAATATTCTTAATTAAATTTCTTATAAGAATAGCAATCTTATAAGAATTATAATATATATATATCATCAATATAAGAATAGGTATAGCAAGTAATCCTAACCATTTAAATAACATAATAGATAGGAAAGTAATAACTATAAAAAGTATTCCTATTATTATGTCAAATACAGATAATTTCTTTAATATTTTCATTTTTCCACACACTCCTTTATAATCTTTATATAATCTAATCTTGGACTATATTTTAGTTCTATTTTTTTACATCTTTCTTCAAAAAAAGATAATGGTATAGATTTTCTATCATTGTTATTTATAAATTCTAATAAATCATTAGCAAATAACAAATAAGTTTTATCTAATAATACAAATCTTACTATTAAAAAACATATTCCACCATGTTTGTAAATTCTTTCCATATGTTTTAATTGGTGGGGATGTATATTATTTAATGGAAAACTAGTTTTACTTTTAGTTTCTTTAGCATCAAATTCTATATATTTTCCTTTATATATACCATTATAATCTAATGTAGATTGTGTTTCAAAAAAAGCATTTGTTATCTTATTAGTAGTATAATCTAATTTTAGTATTTTAATTGGAGTAGGTTTTTTATAAATAACTGCTATATCATTAGTTAAATAATATTCATTAGTAGCATTAATGTCTTCTTCTAAAACCATACCTCTATTACCATAATTAGTTTTATTATCAAAGTATTTTAAATAGGGCATAACATCACCTTTTAATAATTATACTATAAAATATCTTTTTTTTCTATAAATTTAATTAAAAATGTAATCATTTGACATCATTTGTCGAAACTAATGAAATATATTAAAAAAAGTGCTATTATAAATATGAAAGTAAGGAGAGTGATTATGCCAGACTATATATTATGTGATGATATGATCGAAGATATGGTAGAACAATTATCATATATTAAATTAAAAACTGCGATTGAATTAGGAAAGAGAAAATAATCTCTTTTTTTCTTATCTTTATCCTTATTTGTATATTTCTTATATATAAATGTATGTAATTACTATAAAAATATTATAATTATGATAAGTTGATAAGATTGATTTGACAAATAACTATTTTTAAGTTATTATATAAAACGCTGACAAGCAAGTAAAATTATGAATGAAACAGGTGAAATTATGTCTAATGATAATATTATTATTGATAATTTAGATAGAAAACTAGGAAAAGAAATATATAGTTCATTAAAAGAAATAATTACTAAATATCCTAGATTAAATAATACAATTTGTTTAGTAAGTGATATAGATTATTTAGTAAATTATTTAAATAATAATTATGAAGAATGTAATTGTATTTATGAAAATGATGATAAAACAATAATGACTACTGCAAGTATGTATTTACCAAAAAAAGATAAGAATCTTAATTATTATGATTCAATCTTATACTATAAACCTGATTTTATAGGAATAGGGGTTAATAGATTAGTTAAATATAAAAATGCTATTAATGCTTTAAAAAGTGACTATGCTGATGAATGGTGTTATTCTAGAAATATTAAGGATGCCGTATATCATGAAGTTGGGCATATATTTTCAAAGATATTTAAGTTAATTTCTAATCCTAAGATGTTAGAACTTTTAGAAGGTAACCTAAAAAATAATAAAACATTAAGTACTTATTCTAAAATTAATTATGAAGAATTAATCGCAGAATGTTTTTCTAAATATTCTTATAATCCTAGTTATAGTGAACTTGTATATATAATAGGAAGAATTATAGAAAATTATTATTTAAAATTTGAAGATACAGAATTATTTGATATAAGTAATAAAAAACTAATAAAAAATAATTTATAAATTATAACAAAAATATTGCATAAAAGATATATTTTGTGGTATAATCTACATTTGTGAGAAAAAGAAGGTGTAAATATGAATAATCAAAAAATTAGAAATATAGCAATTATTGCCCATGTTGACCATGGTAAAACTACATTTGTAGATCAATTGTTAAAAAAATCACATACATTTAGAGATAATGAACAAGTAGTAGAACGTGCAATGGATTCAAATGATATTGAACGTGAAAGAGGAATAACTATTTTAGCTAAGACAACTTCAATTAATTATGATGGATATAAAATAAATATCCTAGATACTCCAGGACATGCTGATTTTGGTGGAGAAGTTGAAAGAATTATGAACATGGTTGATGGTGTTATGCTTTTAGTAGATGCTTATGAAGGTACAATGCCACAAACTAGATTTGTTTTAAAGAAGGCTTTAGAAGCAGGAGTAAAACCGATTGTGGTAATTAATAAAGTAGATAAACCTACGGCAAGAATTAATGGTGTTATTGATGAAGTAATTGATTTATTTATTGAACTTGGTGCAACTGAAGAACAATTAGACTTTAAAATAGCTTATGTTTCAGCATTAAATGGAACAGCAAGTTTGGATCCTGATATTTCAACTCAAAAAGAAAGTTATGATGATATCTTTAAATTAATAATTGATGAAATACCTGCTCCAGAAGTAAATGTTAATGGTAACTTACAATTTCAACCTGCATTATTAGATTATAATGACTATGTAGGAAGAATAGGAATAGGTAGAGTAAAATCAGGTAAAATTAAAGTAAATGAAATGGTATCTTGTGTAAGATTAGATGGTTCAATTAAACAATTTAGAATACAAAAATTATTTGGATTTTTAGGACTTAAGAGAATTGAAATAAATGAAGCAGATGCTGGTGATATTGTAGCAATAGCAGGACTTCCAGATATATCAGTAGGAGAAACAGTATGTGATATTGGAAAAGAAGAAGCTCTACCAATTCTTAGAATAGATGAACCTACATTAAAAATGACATTTATGACTAATGATAGTCCATTTGTAGGTAGAGAAGGTAAATTAGTAACTGCAAGAAAAATAGAAGAAAGATTAATTAAAGAAACACAAAAAGATGTAAGTTTAAAAGTAGAGCAATCTGGTAATGATTCATTTATAGTATCAGGTCGTGGAGAACTACATTTATCAATATTAATAGAAAATATGAGAAGAGAAGGTTTTGAACTTCAAGTATCTCGTCCAGAAGTTATTATAAAAGAAATAGATGGTGTAAAATGTGAACCATATGAAGATGTACAAATTGAAGTACCTGAAGAAAATGTTGGACCAGTAATTGAAGCCTTAGGACTTCGTGGAGGAGTAATGCAAAATATGACTAATGTAAATAATTTAGTTAGATTAAATTATAGTATTCCTTCCCGTGGATTAATTGGATTTTCTACTGATTTTATGACTATGACAAAAGGATATGGAATAATTAATCATACATTTAGTGAATATAAAAAAGTTGAAGATTTCCAAGTTGGAGAAAGAAAATTAGGAGTACTTGTTTCAATGGAAAATGGTAAAGCAACAGCATACTCAATTGGTAACTTAGAAGATAGAGGGGTTATGTTTATTGAACCAGGTACAGAAGTATATGAAGGTATGATAGTAGGAGAATGCAATCGTGAAAATGATATAGCAGTAAATGTTGTAAAAGGTAAACAATTAACAAATACCAGAGCAGCAGGTTCTGATCATACAGTAGTATTAAAACGTCCTAGACCAACACCATTAGAGTATTGCTTAGAATATATAAATGATGATGAATTAGTAGAAGTTACACCTTTATCTGTTAGATTAAGAAAAAGAATTTTAAATACAGAATTAAGAAAGAAATTTGATGCAAAAAAACTTGGTAAATAATAATACCAAGTTTTTTTGTCGTGAAGCCTAAGGCTTCACTTTGATAACATAGCCTAAGATCTATGTTATTACTTACAAATTATATATTTTACTTATTTACTTGTATGTTTGCAGGGTATATATAATATAAAAAAATCAGCATTTATTGCTAATTTTCATTATTCTTTGTTAATATTAATTTTTTAACATTATTTTGTTCTTTTTCTTTCTTTTCCAATGGTTCAATTATTGTATTATTAAAATATATTAAATCTTTTTCTGGTATTATCTTTTTTATAATTTTTTGTAGTTCTTTTTTCTCTTCGGATGATTCAAACCATTCTATACACATTGAAGCAGCCTCAAAATATAATGAATCTTTTGATTTAGTAGATAATAAAATATCACTTATTTCATGAGTTAAATCAAATACAGTATTTCTCATATCTTTTAAAATAGTTCTTTTTGTAACCTTTTTTCTTAATAATTCTCCGATTAAATTACTATTATCTAAGAAAAATTCAGGTATAGTATAACTACTACTATAACACTTATCCATATTAAAATCTAATGAAGGAAGTATTTCATATTTTTGTCTAGTAAATCTTTTTTGATTGCCAATTGGATTTATTTCTTCCTTTAAAATAATTATATCTTTATCAGATACTAATTTTTTTATTTCTTTCTTTGAATATACTTTATTATAATCAAACATAACTTGTTCACTAGTAGCAGCAAAATAGTGTACTTGATAAAGTTGTTCCCACCAATCAAATTTTTTTGCAAATTTTTCAGTTGCAATACTAGTGTATGTCATTGTAGTAGGTATTTTATTAATACTAGTATATTGTTTATTATAATATTTAGAAAGCATTTTTAAATAATCTTCACTTCCAAGACATATACCATAAAATTCATTTAATAATTCATAAAATTCCTTATCACTTAATTTTGTTAAATCACTTGTAATAAACTTTTTAATTATATCAATATAATATCTAACTGCTTTTTTAAATTTATTAAGTTTATCTTCATCAGAATCACAACGTGTATAAATAATTTCTGATACTATAACATAATTTCTTTCAATGTACATCTTAAACCCTCCTAAAAAATATTATAGCATACTTTTTATTATTTTAGTATTTTTTTTTAGTTATATTATATTTATGCTTTAGAGAAATATAAAGTAAAGATAGTTATTCAAGAACTATTTTAATGAATAAGTTAAAAAATAAAACTAGTCAAAATAAATTTGACTAGTATAAATATAAGTCGTCGCCGACAAAAAAACTACATAAAAAGCATCACTGCTAATGTTGTCAAATATAATGTATCATTTTCTCTATAAAAAGTTAACTATTTTATTAATTTTTTTATAATTTTGAATAAAATATCTTTTTTTACATATATTATTATCGATCCTAAGTATCCCACGTGGACTTAGGACATTTTTAATATGTCGTGCCAATTATTTGGAAAATTCATTGCATTTAAAACATTATTAAGTGTTATAGTTTTTAATTTAGATTGAATACTCATAATTCGGCTAAATAATTTACTATGGAATTTTTTATAATCATCTTCACTTAATAGTAATTTTAAAGCAATTACAATAGCAAATAAATCATTTTTTCCTATATTATATCTGTTGTTTGTTTTTGATAAATTTAAAAGTGAATGATATTTAGTGTCATTGATACTTGTATTTGTTTGAAAGTTATAGTTATATAGTCATTCACCATGTGCACATAAATTTCTAGTCTTACAAAGAATATTAAGTAAACTTGATAAATCGAGTTCAGCAATATTAAACTCCATAGATAGTTCAATTCTTTGTTTTTGTTTCATTAATCTATAAAAATTACATATGTCACCAAATGATAAAATGTTAACTAGTACCCATAATGGTACAAAACCATATTGTGTCATATAATGTTTAATATATTTATTATCAATATTTTGAGCAATATTTTTATTAATGTTTCCAATAAGATTTTGAATAAATTTAATTTGTTTTTGCTTTGTTTCCATAGTTACATTAACATTGTTAAAAATTTCAAAATTATCTAATTTTAAATAATTGTCATTTCCGTATTCTTTTGAAAAATAGTATGCAATTAATGAGCGTAATGAATTTTCTATTTTTAAAATATATTCTAAAAAAATATTTCTTAATTGTCTGTCAAATTCATAAAGTGAATATATTTCCTCAAAAGTAGTGTTTTGTTTGTAAACTGTGGGATTATTAGTATCTAAAAACAAATCTTTATATCCGTTTATAATGTTATAGTAGTTATTGTGTAATAATATTTTTCTTGTACTTTCTTCATCATTAAATAATATATTTCTTGTTTTCAATAATTCTATTTGTTCTTCTAGTGTTTTAAATTCTTTCATGTAAACAAAAAGTCTTCGGTCCACACGGGATACCGAAGATCACTTACAACATAATGATATATTAAATTGTAATTTTTGTCAATACCCAATGTGAAATTTTATTTAAAAAATTAAGACTTTTTCCTCCTTTCTATTTTGTTAGTTAAATTTTTAGTCACTATTTGCTATTATACTATTTAACATAAACAAAAACAATAGAAATTCTAAAAAAATACAGAAAATTAAATATTTACAATAAACTATTACCTTGATAGTCATTTACCTATACAAAAATATAATTAAAACATACTATATGTTAGGTGATGAGAAATGAACAATTATAATGATTATTATAGTTATATGAATAACTATATACCAAATCCTAGTGATGTGATGTTAACTAGGGAACTATCCTATAATACCTATCAAAATATGTCTAATATGAATTATCCAGTAGATAGCGCATTTAATACTACCTTTATGCAACCAACTTTAAATAATGAATTATTAGACCCAAAAGAAGGTTTAGAAAAAGGAAATCTATTTAAAAATTTATATGATCCATACAAGAATTATAAAGTACAAACATTACAACCTAAAACAGAAAGACAAAAGAAATTAAATGATATATTAGCATATGCATTTGCAATGAATGATTTAGCGTTATATTTAGATAATTATCCAAATAATTCTTCCTACATTAATTTATATAATGAATATAGAAAAATTAAAAATAATTTAAAAAATGAATATGAAAAAATGTATGGCCCAATTGATTTAAATAGTAGTGCATTAGAAAGTAATACTTGGTTATGGAAAAATATGCCATGGCCTTGGGAAGGAGAATTATAATGTGGAAATATGTTAAAACATTACAATATCCAATAGATATTAAGAAAAAAGATTTAAGAATGGCAAAATATTTAATTACGCAATATGGTGGCGCAAACGGTGAACTTGCTGCAGCATGGAGATACTTAAACCAAAGATACACTATGCCAGATGATAAAGGAAAAGCTTTATTAACTGATATTGGTACTGAAGAATTAGTACATTAACGATAGACATTAAA
>ULNY01030425.1_pt1 | contig 28534 bp, 33 predicted proteins | sample 1952071 | NCBI WGS metagenome assembly ULNY01 (sample SAMEA4835589, study PRJEB28245) | human gut metagenome | biome: gut microbiome; material: fecal sample | place: Denmark | collected 2008 | reverse complement strand
TTTTGTTTTAATATTTCTAATAAATTATTACTAACATTTAAGTTATATTTAACTATATCTTTATATTCTTTATTTAATATTTTTATATCTTTAAGTAAATAATCAATATGCTTTATATCATTAAAATTAAAGATAATATCTATATTATATCCTTTGATAGTATCTATAATATTTACTATATCAAGAGTCTTACTTACTGAATTAGTGTATGCTCTAACTAAACCACCTGCACCTAATTTAATACCTCCGAAATATCTAGTTACAATAGCTAAAACATTGTTTAAATCTTTATGTTCTAATACTTTCATCATAGGTATACCTGCAGTACCACTTGGTTCACCATCATCAGAACATTTTCTTATATTATCAACAATATATGCATAGCAATTATGATTAGCATCCCTATATTTATCTTTAATTAAGTTTAAATATTTATTAACTTCCTCAATATTTTCTACGATAAATAAATTAGTAATAAACTTAGAATTTTTAATTATTATAGTATTTTCTATATTATTTGATATTCTTTTCATATTATCCCTCAGGAATAATTATAACTTAAAATTTATAAAAAGTAAAATTATATTTACTAGTCAATAAATACTATTATTTTTAAAATTAATTTGTTATAATAGATATAGAAAAGAGTGATATAATGAATTATAAATTTAATGATGATACTTTAATACATGGTATTAGTTTTAATCCAATGAAGTTAGAAGGTATATTAAAATATGGAATAGTAAGTGAAAATTATGCTAGGAGTAATAATATACCATATTCAAAGAATTACAATTTTACAATAGATGAAGAAATTAAAGATAAAGATAGTATTAATAAATTAATTATGGATGCTAATAAAGATAATATTTATTTAGTTAGATATTTATATGTATCTGATGATCCATTAAGTGCTTATAATATGTATATTAAAAATGGTATTAGTATAATTATTGAAGATGTTCCTTTTATATATGATAAAAATAAAGAACTTCTTAAAAGGAGTGATGAAGTAGTAGTAAAAGAAAGTATTAGTCCATCAAATATAACAGGTATTATGATACCAGAAGATTATAAAGATAAACCTTTAAATGAAGTAATGATGTTACCTAAAAATATCTTAAATTATAATTTAATTAAAAGTAGTGCAATTGAATTAGTTAACTATTTACAAAGTAATAATTATGAAGTAGATATTACTGAATTATCATATTTATTAAAAGATTTAGGTATAGCAAATAAATCTGTTAATTCATTATCTAAAGATAATATTGATTATAATGATGCTTTAAATGATTATAAAGATATAATTAATGATATAAATTATTTCCTTAGTGAAAATGTATATAATTATTTTTCTAGTATTTTAGGTAAGAGTGCTACTGTATTAGATATGGTAGAGTTTATTAATAATAAATATAATAAAGATATAGTAATAGAAAGTATGCAAGGTAAAACAAGATGATTGAGGAAAAATTAAGTAAAGTACCACATACACCTGGATGTTATCTTATGAAAAATAAAGATAATGTTATAATATATGTAGGTAAAAGTAAAAATTTAAAGAATAGATTAAGTTCTTATTTTAAACAATCTCATACAGGTAAAACTGCTAGATTAGTTAGAGATATTTATACTTTTGATTATATACTTACTTCAAGTGAATTAGAAAGTTTACTTTTAGAAATAAATTTAATTAAAAAGTATAATCCTAAATATAATATAATGTTAACAGACGATAAAAGTTATCCTTATATTGAATTAACTAATGATAATATACCTAGATTAATAGTAGTTAGAAATCCTAAAATTAGTAAAAAGAATAATTATGTATTTGGACCATATCCAAATGTATCTGCTGCTAGAAAAACAGTAGAATTATTAAATAGATTATATCCAATTAGAAAGTGTAAGAATTATTCTAAAAAAGAATGTTTATATTATCATATAGGAGAGTGTTTAGGTTATTGTACTAATAAAGTAGATATAAATTTAGTTAATAAAATGAAGGAAGAAATAATATCTTTTTTAAATGGTAATGATAAGATAGTTACTGATAAATTAAAAGAAAAGATGGAAAGTTATGCAGAAAAATTAGAGTTTGAAAAAGCTTTAGAATATAAAGAATTGTTAGACTATGTAAATATTACTTTAGAAAAACAAAAAGTAGAATTAGATGATAAAGTAAATAGAGATGTAATAGGGTATTATACTAAAGATAATTATTTATCTATATCAATTTTATTTATTCGTGGAGGCAAATTATTAGATAAGAAAAGTGTTGTATTTCCTATGGTAGATACTTTAGAAGAAGAGTTATCTACATATATTTATAAATTTTATTTTGAACATACAATAAGACCAAAAGAAGTATTAGTAAGTGGTATAGATAATGAAGTATTTAGTAATTCTTTTAATATTAAATTTATTACTCCTGAAAAAGGTAGTAAAAAGAAATTATTAGATTTATCTAATGAAAATGCTATGGTATGTTATAATGAGAAAGTATCTTTAATGTTAGAAAAAGAAGAAAATTTATTAGATTCAATGAGGACGCTAGCAAGTCTACTTAATATACCTAAGGTTAGTAGAATTGAATTATTTGATAACTCTAACTTATTTGGTAGTTTTAATGTATCTGGTATGGTTGTATTTATTGATGGTAAACCTGCAAAAAGTGAATATAGGAAATTTAAGATAACTAATAATGTTAATGATGATTATGGTACCATGAAGGAAGTTATTTACCGAAGATATTTTAGAGTATTAAAAGATAAGTTAGAACGCCCTGACTTAATAATTGTAGATGGTGGACTTGGACAAGTTAATGTTTGTGAAGAAATAATTAATTCTTTGAATATGAATATACCTGTCGCAGGACTAAAAAAAGATGATAGACATAGTACTAATATGTTAATTACAAGTGATAGGGAAATAGTACTTGATAAGAAGAGTAATTTATTTTTACTTTTAACTAGAATGCAAGATGAAGTACATAATTATACAATTAGTTATCATAAGAATTTAAGAAGTAAGGGTGCTTTAGCAAGTATTTTAGATAATATACCTGGAGTAGGAGAAGTTAGAAGAAATAAACTGTTAAAGAAATATAAAACAATAGATAATATGAAGAATGCTAGTATTGAAGAATTAAGTGAAATATTACCTAGTGAGATAGCTAAGGAATTTAAGGAATATTTATTGAATAATTCTTAGATGTATTCTATGCCATTACATAACTTAAAAGTTATTACATGATTTTAAAAGCCTTAAAAAGTCTTTTAAAAGAATTTAGATACCTTAAAAAGTTATCTAAATTTAATTGTTTGTATAGATTATAGTTAATATTTATGATAAAATAATTATTAGTGCAAGAATATTTTATTGTAGGAATAGTTAGTTAGTACTAAGCCGAATTTTGTGAAAAAACAATTAAATAAATAAAGAAATGAGTGAAGTTTATATGGATGAATATAAAAGTATGAGAGAATTATTTAATAGTTTAAAGCCTGCGTTTGATGTTAAATTAAGATTAATTAATAAAGATTATGATTATATAACTAGAACTGATATATGGAATTATTTAAAGATAAATAAATGGTGTAAGGATGTTAATTTAAGTATATCTGAAATGGTTGATGATATAATGATGGTTGATATTTATAAAGTAGATAGATTTTTAAAAGATCATTTAAAGAAAAATGATAGAAATATGTTATAGAGGTAAAGAAATGAATGAATTAAAAATAAATCATGTATATAAACATTTTAAAGGAGATTTATATTTAGTATTAGATGTTGCAATAAACAGTGAAACTAATGAAGAAATGGTTGTATATAGAGCATTATATGGTGAAAATAAATTATATGTAAGAAATAAAGATATGTTTTTAAGTGAAGTAGATCATAATAAATATCCTAACTTCAAAGAAAAATATCGTTTTACTTTACAAAATATTAAAAGCGTTAAAGAAAAATAGAAAGAAGTGAAAGTATGAATTTTAATTTAATTATGTTAATATTAGGTATACTTTTAGTTATATCTATTATATTAATTTTAGTTATAAAGAATAAAAAGTTTAAAGTAATACCAGGTATATTAATATCTCTTGTTATTGCTATAAGTGGTAGTTTATATTTACCTAAATTAATGGATAAAATTAATTATGGATTAGATTTACAAGGAGGATTTGAAGTATTATATCAAGTTAGTCCAATTGAAGGAGAACTTAATAGTGATATGGTATATAATACTTATAAATCTATATTAAAAAGAATAGATATTTTAGGAGTTAGTGAACCAGAAATATCTATTGAAGGTGAAGATAAAATAAGAATAAGACTTGCAGGAGTAAAAAATAAAGATGAAGCAAGAGAAATATTATCTTCAACTGCAGTTTTAACATTTAGAGATCCTTCGGATAATATCTTATTAACTTCTGATGTTCTTGGAGGTAATGCAAAAGTATCTACAGATAATCAAGGAAGATATGTAATAAGCTTATCAATAAAAGATAAAGATGCTTTTTATGAAGCTACTAAAAAAGTAAAAGATATGATGGATAACAGAATGGTTATTTGGTTAGATTTTGAAGAAGGAGTAGATTCATTTAGAAAAGAAGAAAAGAAATGTGGTAGTGATAGTTCTAATTGTTTATCTGCACCATATGTAAATGAAGCTTTTGCTAGTGATGTTGTAATTCAAGGAAACTTTACTAAAGAATCTGCAAAGAAATTAACTGATTTAATTAATTCAGGAGCATTACCTACAAAATTAGAAGAAATATCTAGTCGTACAGTGGAAGCTTCTTTTGGAGAAAATGCTTTAAATAAAACATTAATTGCAGGTGTTATTGGAATAATTTTAGTAATTATATTAATGATTATAATATATAGATTTTCAGGATTTATTACCGGAGTTTGTTTTATAATTTATACTGTTTGTTCATTATATATATTCTATTTAATAAACGGAGTATTAACATTACCTGGTATTGCTGCAATGTTACTAGGTATAGGTATGGCTGCAGACTCTGCAATTATATGTTATGAAAGAATTAAAGAACAATTAAAAATAGGTAATAATTTAAGTAAATCCTTTGAAATAGGTAATAAAACTTCATTAAGTAGTATAATAGACTCTAATATTACTACAATAATTGTAGCAATCATATTATTTATTCTTGGACAAAGTAGTGTTAAAGGATTTGCTACTATGTTAATTATTAATATTATTGTTACTGTTATAGTAATGGTATATTTAGAAAGACAAATATTAAAATTATTTATTAAAACAACATACTTTGATGATAAATTAAATTTATTTATTGGAATAAGTAAAAAGAAAATAACTAAATCAAAAGAAATAGAAGTTCCATTTAAAAAGTTAAATTTTATTTCTATTGCTAAAAAATATACAATTGGTATACTTGTAGTTATAATAGTATGTGGTATTGCTACTATATTTACCAAATATAATCTAGGAGTAGATTTTACTGGTGGTACTAGTATTACTATTAATAATAATACTGATTTAACTAATGATATAAAAGAGTTAAACTATACTTTAAAAGATTATAAAATAGAAAATAATAATTCTACATATATAATTGATGAAGTATTAAATAAAGACGAAATAAAAAGTTTAAATAATTATATTGAATCTAATTATGAATTATCTTCAGATATCTATGTAGTAAGTGATGTAGTTAAAAAAGAATTAGTTAAGAATGCTATTAAAGCTTTAATTATATCTAGTATTGCAATTATCATTTATGTAAGTATTAGATTTAAGTTTAATTATGCTATTAGTGGTATTATTGCTTTATTACATGATGTAGTATTAACTATATTATTCTTTGGATTATTTAATATAGAAATAAATTCTACCTTTATCGCAGCAATTCTTACTATAATAGGTTATTCAATTAATGATACTATTGTAACATTTGATATGATAAGAGAATTATATAAAGAAAAGAAGAATGTTAAAACTAGTGAAGATATAAATAAAATAGTAGATACTAGTGTTAAAAGAGTATTATCTAGAACTATATTAACTAGTGTTACTACAATTATACCTGTAATTATGTTACTTATTATGGGTGCTAAAGAAATAGTTAATTTTAATATAGCATTACTCGTAGGATTTATTTTTGGTACATTATCAAGTATCTTTGTATCTAATTATTTATGGAGTAAATTAGAGTACATTAGAATTACTAAGCCAATCAAAGATGATGATGACGACGAAATAACTGAATATAAAGTAAAAGGAATTAATTGTTAAAAGTACTTAAGAAAAACTTAAGTATTTTTCTTGAAATTTATTAAAGTTAAAGATTTACAATCTTTTATTCTTATTGTATAATTAATTTAGAGGTGCTATATGCTAAGAGTATGTAATGTAACAAAAAAATATGGAGATTTAGTTGCAGTAAATAATTTATCTTTTGAAGTAGAAAAAGGTGAAATATTTGGCTTACTAGGATTAAATGGTGCAGGTAAAACTACAACTTTTAGAATGATTTTAGGTTTAATTGATGACTATACTGGTAATATATATTTAGATAATAAAAAGATAGATTATAGTATTACTGATAAGATAGGATTTTTAACTGAAGAAAGGAGTTTATTATTAAAGTTAACAGTTTTAGAACAAATAAAATTCTATGGTGTACTTAAAGGTATGGATGAAAATACTATTGAAAAGAAATTAGATTATTATTTAGATTTATTTAATATTAAAGAATATAAGAATAAGAAAATAAAAGAATTATCTAAAGGTAATCAGCAAAAGATACAATTTATTAGTGCTATTATTCATGAACCTAAATTACTTATATTAGATGAACCTTTTAGTGGACTTGATCCTATTAATGTAGAATTATTTAAGAGTGTTATAATTTCTTTAAAGGAAAAAGGTACTAGTATAATATTTTCTACTCATAGAATGGAACATGTAGAATTATTTTGCGATAAGATAGTTATTTTAGTTAAGGGTAATAATGTTTTAAGCGGTAGACTTAAAGATATAAAAGAAAACTATAAAAAGAAAAATATATTTATTAAAGGTGAAGTTGATATTGATAAAATTAAATCATTAGAAGGTGTAATTAATGTGATAATGGAAAATGATAAATATATTGTTAAAATTAAAGATAATAGTTATATAGATAGTGTATTTAAAATTGTATCTAAGGGTAAAAATATTCAAGAATTTTTTGTCGAAGATGCAAGTTTAAATGAAATATTTGTTAATGTAGTAGGTGAAAACTATGAATAAGAAATTATGGTATTTAACTAGGTTAAGCCTAAATAAAAAAATTAAATCTAAATGGTTTGTAGTAGCCAATATAATAATATTAATTGTTCTAATAGGTATATTAAATATAGATTATATTATTAAATTATTTGGGGGGGATTTTGATAAATTTACTAATATATTAGTTGTAGATAATACTAATTATGTATATGATGATTTAGAGAATATTTATAATGAATCTAGTAAATATATTGAAGATATTAAAAATAGTACAATTACTTTATCTGATAAAACTACTGAAGAATTAAAGGAAAATTTAAAGGACAAAGATATAATACTTGAAATAAATAATGATAATGATAATTTTATAAATGCTAAAGTTATTGTTAATGGTAGTGTAGACACAATAATATATCAATTTATTACTACTAGTATTAATCAAGTAAAAACAAATGTTGCCTTAAATTCATATGGTATTGATAAAGATACAATGGATTTAATAGAAAAAAGTGTCGATATAGAAAAAATAAATATCAATGAAGATAAAAAAGATGATGATTTAACTAATTTAGCACTTGGTGTAATATTTCCAATAGTGATATTACCTGTATTCTTACTTGTTACTTATTTAGTTCAAATGATTGGTTCAGAAATAAATGAAGAAAAAAGTACTAAATCTATGGAAATAATTATATCTAATGTTAGTCCTGAAGTACACTTCTTATCTAAATTAATTTCTAGTAATACTTTTGTTTTATTCCAAGGATTACTTATGATTATATATTCATTATTTGGAGGATTACTTAGACTTATATTAAGTGGAGGTAATGTATTATCTAGTAATAATGAAGTATTATCTGAAATTACTGATACTATAAGTAGATTAGATATATTAAGTAAATTATCTAATGCAATACCTTTAACATTAATTTTAATTATAGTTACATTTATTGCATATTCATTACTTTCAGGAATACTTGCTTCGATGACTACTAATATGGAAGATTTTCAACAATTACAAACTCCAATTATGGTAATTAGTTTATTAGGATTCTATTTATCAATGGCTTCAAGTATGTTTGATGGAAGTGTATTTATAAGAATTATGTCATACTTACCATTTATATCTTTATTCTTATCACCAGCTTTGTTTTTAGTAGGACAAATTACTTTAGTTGATGTAAGTATATCAGTATTAGTAATGGTTGTATTAATATTCTTATTATATAAATATGGACTTAAAATATATAAAGTAGGTATACTTAATTATTCTTCTTCAGATTTATGGAAGAAAATATTTAAAGCAATAAAAAGTTAATATATGGATTCTTCCATATATTCATGCCAAATTAGTTCAATGATAGAACAAATCCCTCGTAATGATTAGACGCAGGTTTGATTCCTACATTTGGCACCATTTGTAATTTAATCCTTATATTATAAGGATTTTAATTTTTCTTGGTCTTGTTTTTATAAGAATTATTTATGTTAACTTGCTTTTAATGATAATATTGAGAGTAAAAATCTTATAATTAGTGATTTAATAGAATAAATAAAAAAATGAATAAATTTAAAAAAGTACCTAATTGGTACTCTTTAAATTATAATAATACTATTATATAGAGGTTGTTTTTCTTAAAACTTTAACTTTTTTCTTTGCTTTTTCTTGATTGTTGTTAAAATATTTATTATATTCTTCTGATTCGTAATCATATGGTTCTGATTCTTTCTCTCTAAATGTTTTAATGGTATATTTATCGTAAACAAAACTAACTCTTTTTACATCATCAGATTTAATTATTGTTAAACTTGGGCATACATCCATTAGATTACCATAGTTTAATTTTATTAGCATATTTTCATTTGAAGCATTTTTAGTAGTTAATACTAAATTTTGTTTAGTATTAATTGTTTTAACATAACTTACTATATTCATTTTTTCTTGTGTCGAGATTACACCTGCTAAAATTCTTTGTCCCATATATTTAGATATTAAGTCTATTTTTGCAGTACAAAATCCTCGATTATTTGATGCAAAACGATATGTTTGATTAGAATACCATGATGCTAAATCATTAATTGCTTCTTCACTAAGTCCTTTAATAAAAGTATTAGGTAATGTTAAATAAATATATTTTTTTTCCATAATATCCCCCTTTTTCGTGATTGATATTATAGCATAATTGTATAAAATGTCAAGTTATTTTTGATTATATTAAATTTTTGTATTTAAAAATTAATACAATTATAGTATAATATATATGTGATGGAGGTAATGCTTGTGAGTATAAAAACTAAAGATATTACAATAGAAGATTTGTTAGAACAAGTTAAAACTTATAATAATAATGAAGAAGATTTAAAGTTAATTAAGTCTGCTTATGACTATGCCTATAAAAAACATTTTGGACAAAAGAGAATAAGTGGAGATGATTATATAACTCATCCACTTAATGTTGCGTGGATTTTAACAGAGATAAATGCTGATGCTTATGCTATATCTGCAGCATTACTTCATGATACAATTGAGGATTCTGATAGTACAAAAGAAGATATTGAAGCACATTTTGGTAGTACTATTGCATTACTTGTTGATGGTGTAACTAAGATTAATAAAATTAAATTTAGTAGTGAGACTGAGCAAATAGCTGCTAATCAAAGAAAAATTTTAGTAGGTTTATCAGAAGATGTTAGGGTAATAATTATAAAATTAGCAGATAGATTACATAATATGAGAACTTTATATGTAATGAGTGAAGAAAAGCAAAAAAGAAAAGCTAAAGAAACATTAGAAATATTAACTCCGATTGCTCATAGAATTGGTATATATAAAATTAAATCAGAACTTGAAGATTTATCTTTAAGATATTTAAAACCTGATGCTTATTATGATGTTGTAGAAAAATTAAATATTAAGAAAACTGCGAGAGACGAAGCAGTTAATAAAATGATGAGTGAAGTATCAGAGTTATTGACTAGTCATAATATTGTTCATGAAATAAAAGGTAGAAGTAAGAGTATATATAGTATTTATCAAAAATTAAATAAAGGTAAAAAGTTTGATGATATATATGATATTTTAGCATTAAGAGTATTTGTTAATACTGAACAAGAATGTTATTTAGCATTAGGATTAATTCATTCAAAGTATAAACCTGTTCCTAAGAGATTTAAAGATTATATTGCTATGCCTAAGACTAATTTATATCAATCACTTCATACGACTGTGTTTGGTATTGATGGTGAGTTATTTGAGATACAAATAAGAACTTATGAAATGGATAGAATAGCAGAGTATGGTATTGCTTCCCACTGGTCATATAAAGAAAATAAAGATGGTAGTATAAAAGATGTAATGGATCAAAAATTACAGTTATTTAGAAGTATTATTGAATTAAATGATGAAACTACTTCGAATATTGATTTTGTTGATTCAATTAAAAAAGATGTATTAACTAATGATGTAATATATGTATATACTCCAAAGGGAGATGTAATTGAATTACCTGAAAAGTCAACACCAGTTGATTTTGCTTATAAAGTACATAGCGAAGTTGGAGATACAATGGTAGGAGCAATAGTTAATGATAATATTGTACCACTTAATTATGAACTTAAAACTGGTGATATTATAAAAATTAATACTAATAAGAGTTCTAAACCTAGTAAAGATTGGTTAAACTTTGTTATTACTAGTCAGGCTAGAAATAGAATTAAATCTTATTATACTAAACAAGAAAAAGATGAGAGTTTAAATAAAGGAATTGAATTATTAAATAATGAAATAAGAAAAAATGATTTATCTATTACAGAAACTTTATCTAATAAAAATATTGATAAGTTAATTGAGGAATTAAAATTAACTAATGAAAATGAATTATATATTGGTATAGGTTCAGGTAAATTTACTGCAAGTTCTATTGTAAAAATGTTAACTAAGAAAGAATTACCTAAGAAAGATATTGTAGAAAAAATAAATGAAACTACTTTTAAAAAGGAAATAAGTAAAAATGATATTTTAGTCGAAGGTATTGGAGAAATAAAAGTAACTATAAGTAATTGCTGTAAACCTATCCCAGGAGATAATATTATTGGTTATATTACTAAAGGTAGTGGAATTACTGTACATAGATCTAATTGTAAGAATATAATTGATTTAGATGAAAGATTAGTTAATGTTAAATGGAATAATAATGTTGTTCATAAGTATTTAACTGATATAATAGTATATACTAATACTAGTGATAATTTACTTGATATTATTGCTAAAGCTAGTACTAATGGTATTACTATAGATAGTATATCTACGATTAATAAAAGTGAATATAAAGTATATAATATGACTGTTTTAGTAGAAAATAAAGAGAAATTAGATAAATATATAGTAGATTTACAAAATTTGAGTTTTATTAAGAAAGTAGAAAGGTATATAAACTAATGAGAATAATAGTACAAAGATGTGATAAGGCAGAAGTAAGAGTAGAAGGGAAAGTAGTAGGTAAAATTAATTATGGTATGATGTTACTTGTTAGTTTTACTTATGGTGACTCTGAAAAAGAAATAGATTATTTAGTAAATAAAGTATTAAATTTAAGAATATTTGATGATGAAAATGGAGTAATGAATAAAAGTATATTAGATATAAATGGTGAGATATTATCTATTAGTCAGTTTACTTTATATGCAAATACTTCAAAAGGTAATAGACCAAGTTATATTGATGCTTTAAAAGGGGAAGACGCAATTAAATTATATGATATGTTTAATGAAAAACTAAAAAGTAAGATACATACTGAAACAGGGGTATTTGGTGCAGAAATGAAAGTTGATTTTATAAATGATGGACCAATTACTATATTACTAGAAAAGGAGAATAAGTAATGCATAAGTCTAAAATTAATTATAAGATGTTAAATATTTTAATTATTGTTGCTATTATTGTTTTAGTTTATTTAATTAAAGATTTATGGATAGGAATAGTAAGTAAAATATTATCTGTACTTGCACCATTTTTAATAGCTTTTGTAGTAGCATATGCACTATATCCTTTGGTAAAGAAATTAATTAATTTAGGATTACCTAAATGGTTATCTATTATGATCATTTGTTTACTTGGATTAGGATTTCTTGCTACAATTATATTGCTTATAGTACCTATGTTATATGATCAAACATTACTATTTTTAAGTAATATATCAGTATTTATTTCAGATATTTCTAGTAAATATGAAATAAATTTAGGAGTATTACAAACTTCTATTTCTGATATATCATCTGGTATAATCAAAGGAATAGGTAAATATATTTCTGATGGTGCCATTAATGTAGTTAATACTTCGATTAGTGTTATAACTAATTTAGTAATAGTATTATTTAGTGCAGTATATTTCTTAATTGATATGGATAAAATAAGAGATTATGTAAAATCTAAGTTAAAAGGAAGAAGAAATAAATGTTATAGATATGTAAAAGTAATTGATGAAGAATTAAATAATTATTTTGTAGGATTAGGTCAAAATATCTTAGTTCAATTATTTGAATATACTTTTGTATTCTTTATAATAGGACATCCTAATTATTTAGTATTGGGTATATTGGCATCATTTACTACAATTATTCCATATTTTGGAGCATTTATTGTAGATGTGCTTGCAGTATTAATTGCAAGTGTAGTAAGTACTAAATTATTAATATTAACTTTATGTGTACTTGTTATTTGTCCATTAATTGATGGATATATTATAAGTCCTAAGATATATGGTAAAACTAATAAGATACATCCATTAGTAAGTATATTTGCAGTATTTGCAGGAGGTATACTTGGAGGATTCTGGGGTATTGTAGTAAGCCTACCAGTAGCAATAATTATAATTGCAACAGTTAAGTTCTTTTTACCTGATATTAATAATAAACTAAGCGAGATTAAAAGCAAATAACAAATTTTAAGGTTTTTATATAAAAAATAGTTGTATTTTACTTAAAAATATGATATTATTATTAAGCAATCCGCTTTATATCTATATATGATTGTTTTAAAAACAAAGGAGTGTGAATATCGTGGCAAAGAATTTAATCGAAAAAATCACTGAAAAGCAACTTAATCCAAACGTTCCTGAATTTAGAGTAGGAGATACTGTAATTGTAGGATGTAAGATTATTGAAACTAAAAGTGGTAAAGAAAGAGAAAGAATTCAAAACTTTGAAGGAGTTGTAGTAGCTCGTAAAGGAACTGGTGTTAGTGAAACATTTACAGTTAGAAAAGAAGTTTCTGGTATCGGAGTAGAAAGAATATTCCCTGTAAATAGCCCTAACATTGCATCAATTACTGTTACAAAGAAAGGTAAAGTAAGAAGAGCTAAGTTATACTTCTTAAGAGATAGAAAGAAAGCTTACAAAATTAAAGAAAGACGTTAAGTCTTTTTTCTTTACTTAGAAATATAATAGTGTTATAATTGATATGAGGTGCAATATGAAAATTATAAAAGAAATTATTCCATATATAGTAATATTAATAGTAGTTATTTTAGTAAGAATGTATCTTATTACTCCTGTAACAGTAGTAGGTAGTTCAATGGATCCAACTCTACATGATAAACAAATGTTAATACTTAGTAAAATAAGTTACAAAATACATGATATAGAAAGATTTGATATCGTAGTAATAAAAAAAGAAAACGAAGAAATAATTAAAAGAGTTATAGGATTACCCAGAGAATATATAAGTTATGAAGACAACAAACTATATGTAAATGGTGAATATGTTGAAGAATCTTATAACTATGGTAATACTAAAGATTTTGATTTAGATTATATTTGTTATGTTGAAAAATATAAATATTACGAAAAGAATGATAATTTCAAATGTGAATATGATAAAATACCTGATAATTATTATTTAGTTTTAGGTGATAATCGTGGTATTTCTAAAGATAGCAGGAGTATTGGATTAATTAAAAAAGATGATATTCTTGGTAAAGCAATAGTTAGATTTTGGCCTATAAACAAAATAGGAAGTATTTATTAAATTTAGTTTATGCCTATGAAGCCTAATTAAAAGTCTTCATAGGTATTTTAAAGCCTAAGGTCTTTAAAATAAACAAGCATATTATAATAAAAAGTTAAATGATTCTATGTCATTTAACTAATTTTTTTACCTTGGAATTAATTTCTATTTCATCAATATTCATTTTATATATATTATTAAACTTACTAAGCACATTAGTACATTCAGATAACTTAGTTATTCCACCATTTATAATTAAATGTATATCTTTATCACCAACATTTATATCTTTTGTACCTCTAGCATTATCAGGAAATAAACTTTTATCGGGAGCAATAATACCAGTATTACCTTTAATTTTATCAAAAGGATAAGGTATCATACCATTATGCATATGTCCAGAAAATATAAAATCATATTCCTTAACTCTATCTATAACATCTTTATCAGACATATAAATTGGAGAATGACATACAAGAACCTTAACTTTACTATTGTCTAAGTTATCTAAATAATTTAAGTTCTTATCTAAAAAATTAAGTAAATAATCTTTATTTTCTTTATCACCTGAAAAATAGTAATCATATCCTAACTCTAATTGATATGCAATTAAATTATCATCTTCATAATAAGGAGTATAATGCGATACATGAATATTATTAGAATCATTTAAATTCTTCCATAAATCAGTATTCCAATCCTCATTACCATTTTTAAAACTTTTTGTAGTAAAATCATGACTACCTAATATTATAAATAATTTATACTTATCGCTGAGTAATTTTAACCAAGAAACTAATCTTTCTTTTTTTCTCTTATCATCATGTAAAAAATTAGTACTATCTATAAGATCTCCTGCAATAAACAAATATTTACTATCATTATTAAATAAATACTCTGTTAATAAATTTAATCTTTTATCGTCAAAACTAGAACAATAATGTAAATCTCCAAATGTAGTTATAGACATATCATTACTAATATTAGGCATTGTATAATTATGTTTTATACTAACTATTTTATTAAACATAATAATTTCCCCTTTCATGTAGCATATTATATAAAATACTAACATATATGTCAAGAACAATTAATAGTAATATTAATAAAATTTATTACTAAATATAAGTATTAAAATAAAAATTCATAAAAATGTAAAATTAGAAGTTAATATGAAAGAATTGAGCAATGAAGTGGTTGTTGCAAAAATTGTGAATACCACTGAACATGGTGCTATTCAAGGAAAAACACAAACTCACGTTGTAGAATACTATAATTCGGATGTAATAATTAGTGTAGTTTACTGTGTTAAAAGTAAGAATGGTGTTATATTTAGAAAGTAGGCTACAGGTGTATTAAAAGAATACTTAATTAATGGATATGCAGTTAATAAGAAAAGATTAAAATATTTAGAGAAAACTGTTAAATTAATAGATATTGCTAATAGGATAGATACTGAATTAAAAGGTAGTGAATCAAAAGAAATAATTAAAGTAATAAGTGAATATTCAAATGCTTTAAATTTACTTGATGATTATGATTATAAGAGAATAAAGAAAGTTATAATAATGAAAGTAGTTTATTTACTTTAGAAAGAAATAAAGAAATAATTAGAACAATATATAATACATTTGATGGTAAAGATTTATATTCTACAATCGAAGAAAAATCCTCTAATTTCTTATATCTAATTATTAAAAATCATATCTTTATTGATGGTAACAAAAGAATTGCAGCAACGCTATTTATTTATTTTTTAAATTATTATAATATATTATATGTGGAATATTTTATTTTAGTGTAGATAATGGAGGATCAAATCCTGCCGATTCTACTCGTGCTGCCCTTGTATCTTTAAAATAATAGAAAAAAAGGAACTATTATTTTATATAATAATTCTTTTTCTTTATTTTATCTTTTCAACATTTTTAAAATTTAACTTAGCAACATCTTTTAATTTATCATAGCCATAAATATTAACTATTTTTTTAGCAACTTCATCTACAATTGGCGAAGCCCCTTTAGGTAAATTCATATTTAATTCTTTAGATAATTTGTCCATTTCCTTTAAAAATATATATCTACTTATCATACTTGAACATGCTACTGATAAGCATTTATCTTCAGCCTTTGTTATAAAGAAAATATTTTTAACTTGATTAGTGGATTCAGAAATATGACTAAAGTAACTTTTAGGGTATTCAAATTGATCTACTACAATATAATCATACGGATATTTATTATTACTTGCTAATTCATATAATACTTTATTATGTAGTACTGCTTTTATTTTATTCATATTCATATTGTTTCCGTAAGATTCATTATATTTCTTATTAGATAAAACTAAAGTATGATATGGTATTTTTTTTATTATTTCTGGTACTATTTTTAATATTTGTTCATCAGTTAATTTCTTTGAATCCTTAACTTTTAAATCTAATAAATAATCTATATTATCTTTTGACACATAAGACGCAGTAACTACAATTGGTCCAAAGAAATCTCCCGTTCCAACTTCATCACTACCTATAGAACTTATTCTTAAAGGAAGTGTCTTTTCATCTTTCTTTTCTTTTTCCTTTTTTTCTATTAATCCATTTTTACCAGAATTTATTTTTTCTGTTTCTATCCAATAATCACTTGCTAAATCAGCATCTTTACCTTGAAATACTACTTTACCAGATTCATACATTGTAACAATTGTATCACCATCAATTGCTTGAAATATAGCATATGGTGGAGTTTTTTCTCTTTTAGAATATTCAAAAAATTCAATCATTTGTTCTTTTGTTTTATCACATACTTTTAATACTTTAGTAATTGCTTTTTGTTTCATTTCACACCTCTTAAATATATTTTATCATATTTTTCTTTATTTTTGTAGTTTTTTGTAATATAATATTCTTAGGAGGAATAAATAATGCAAATAGTTGATATAATAATAATACTTATGATTATTTTAGGGGCTGTAGTTGGTTTTAAGGAAGGATTTATAAAAAAGACTACAAGTTTTTTAGGAACATTTTTAGTTTTAGTAGTAGCATATTCACTAAAAAATCCCGTATCGGTATTAATGTATGAAAATTTACCATTTTTCAATTTCGGTGGTATTATTAAAGGAATTGGCGTAATAAATATACTTGTTTATGAACTAATAGCATTTTTAGTAGTAGCCGCTGCACTTATGTTTATCTTAAAAATTTTAATTGGTTTAACAGGAATAGTAGAAAAATTACTTAAAATGACAATATTTTTAAGTATACCTTCCAAAATACTTGGTATATTTGTCGGAGCATTAGAATATTATGTTTATGTATTTCTAGCACTCGTATTTTTAAACTTACCTGCATTTAATATACCAATTGTAAAAGAAAGTAGTTATGCTGATAAAATATTACATAATACACCAATATTATCTGATATGGTAGGTACAACAGTAGATACATATACCGAAGTATATAATATTATGCATGATAAAAATAACATGTCAAATGCAGAAATTAACCAAAAAGTATTAGATATGTTTTTAGAGAAAAAAGTAATAACCGTTGATAGTGCTCAAAAACTAATTGATATGAATAAGATTCAAATTGAAGATGAAAGTATATTAGATAAATATAGATAGGAGATATTATGATACATTTAGAAAACGAAAATTTTGATGAATTAATTAAAGACAAAGTAGTAGTAGACTTCTTTGCTACTTGGTGTGGACCTTGTAAAATGCTTGGACCTGTATTTGAAGAATTATCTACTGAAATTAATGATATTAAATTTATAAAAGTAGATATTGATGAACATGAAGACTTATGTAGAAAATATAAAGTAATGAGTGTACCAACTTTAATAGTATTTGATAAAGGAAAAGAAGTAAAAAGAAATATAGGTTTTATACCTAAAGACAAACTAAAAGAATTTATAAAATAAGTTCTTTTTTCTTTAATTTTGTATCATTTCATCAATTATCTGCATACTAAATAGTAAGGTGACTACTTATGAATAATAATATTAAATATAATATATTCTTACTTTTATCAACATTATTTAGAAATTTAGTCGAAGTATTTAATATTGCATTATTATATAAATTAGGATATAGTATTAAAAATATTTTACTTTATTATACAGTATTTTTTTCTATATCAATATTAGTTAATGTTCTTACTATTTATTTAACTAACTATATTAAAACTAAATATATACTTATATTATCTAATATATTATTTTGTTTTAGCTATTACTTTTTAAATAAGATGAATCATAATATAACAAACCTACTTATATTTGCATTAATTAATTCATTTTCTTCATATATGTATCACTCTATTAGACATTATTATGCTATTAAACATACGAAGTTATCTAATAGTGAAATAGGTAATATTGCTATATATACTTTTATCGGTATAATAATATCATCATATTTAGGGCCATTTATTACAGAAAAATATAGTTTATCTATAACTTTAATTATTATGTCTATTTTGTCTATTATTAGTATAATACCACTATTATTAATTAAAGATAATATAGTTAAAGAAAGAATTATTGATGTTAAAATAGATAGAAATAGAAAAAATTTCTTTATATTAGAGCAATCAAAAGTATTATTTTTACTTATTCAACCATTATACTTATATCTATATATTACTAATGATATAAAATATATAGGGATATTTAATATAATAAATAGTATTGCTAGTATAATAATAATATATTATATAGTTAGAAAAATTAATGTTAATAAATATTTTAAATATACAAATATTTTACTTATTATAGTACTTGTAATTAAATTAAATATAGTAAATAAATATTTAACATTATTAATTGCATTCTTCGAAGGATTATTAATTAAAATATATGAGATAGTTAGTATGAAGAATTTATATCAATTAAAGATAGATAACATTAAGAGTTATTTAATTAAAGTTGAAATAATATTTTGTCTAACAAGAAGTATTTTTATGTTAGTATCGTTTTTAGCAATAAATGATATTAAAATAATCTTATATATTTTACTTGTATTTATCTTTTTATCTAGTTTTTCTATAAAAGTACTTGAAAATTAGTATTTTTTTTAATATAATTATATCTGAATAGGTAAGTGATAAAAATGAGTTTAAGTGTGATAATTATTATTGTATTAACAGGAATACTTGCTATATATATGTTTTATTTAATAAGCATATATGTAAAATTAGAGAATCGAAGAAGTTTAATATTAAGTAAATTTGAGGAAGTAGATAAGCAAATTGGTAATAAACTAGATTTAGTTAAGAAAATAGTAGAAATAACTAATAATAGTGAGCTAGATAATTTAAGAGTTAATTTACTTAATAGTGTTACTATTAATGATAAAATAAAATATGTTAAAGAATTAGATTATTACTTAAATACTATTGATACAAAAGATAGAAAAGTAAAAAGGTTAATTAATAGTATAAATGATATAGATATGAAGATAGATTATGCTAAAGAATTTTATAATGATACTTTATATGAATATAATATGATATTAGGTACTAAAAGTGGCAATCTCATGAAGAAAATATTTAAGTATAATGAATATAATACTTTTTAAGGAGTAATACATGAAGTTTGATTATGATGGAGAAACATATGAAGTTGAAATAATTAGAAAGAATAATAAGAATATTTATATAAGAGTTAAAGATAATAAGATTATTGTTACTTGTAATTATTTGACTACTAAAAGTACTATTAATAAATTAATTAATGATAATATTAAGAGCATTAGTAAAATGATAGACAAAAGTAATTTGAGAAAAGAAAAAGAAGATAACTTTTATTTATTTGGTACTAAATATGATGTTATATATGGCTTTAATGAATTAGAAATTAATGGCAACAAAATATATGTTAAAGATAAAAAAATGTTGGAAAAATACTTAGATAATAAAATAAAAGAAGTATTTAGTGAACATTTAAAATATTATTATGATAATTATCTAGAAGATATTCCTAAACCTAATTTAAAAATAAGAAAGATGTCTACTAGATGGGGAGTATGTAATTTAAGAAATAAGAATGTTACTTTGAATTATTATTTATATAAATATGATATAGAATGTTTAGATTATGTAATAGTACATGAATTATCACATTTTATATATCCAGATCATTCAAAATTATTTTGGAATCAAGTAAGTAAATATTGCAAAAATTACAAAGAACTTAGAAAAAAATTAAAAGAATAGATACTATACCACTATAGCATCTATTTTTTTACATAATTTAAACATTAAACTAATAAATATCACAAACAGATATTCATCGCCAATCGCAAACAACCGTACTATTTTTAAAATAATATTACTTTTCCATTGACATAATTAAAATACCATGGTATCTTGTTAGTACAACTAAAAAAATAGGGTGGTGAGGTTAAGCTATGTACAAAGGATTTAAATTTAGAATGTATCCAACAGATAAACAAAAAGAAATAATAAATATGAATTTTAGAACCAAAAGATTTATCTATAATCATTATTTAGAAGAAGCCAAAACATCAGGCAAACTAAATACCAAATTAAATATTAAAGATTACAATCAAAATTTAAAAAAAGACAATCAATTTTTACAAAATGCAGATGAAAATATAATTTATAAAACATTATTTCTACTCGAAGACTCTTACAAAAAAACCAAAAATCTAGAAACAATGAAATATAAATCTAAATTTAGAAAAAATAGTTATACAATACCAGTTACCACAACTAACTATACTAGCAATGTAACACTAGATTTAGAAAGAAAAATGGTAACATTACCACTATTAGAAAACATAAAAATAAAAGGTTACAAAAAATTATCAAAATTAAATGGCAAAATAAAAAGCCTTACCATATCAAAAGAACCAAACGACAAGTATTATATATCATTTTTATGCGAAATATTAAATAATTCACTTATTAAGTACCCAAAAACTATCGTAGGAATAGATTTAGGAATAAAAGAATTATTAACTTTATCAGATGGAACAACAATAGATAATATTCATACACAAGAAAAATATGAAAAAAGAATAAAAAGAAAACAAAGAGAATTAAGAAGAAAAACAAAAGGAAGTAAAAATTACTATAAATGCAAAAAAGAACTAGCAATACTTTATTGTAAACTAGCTAATTCAAGAAAATATTATACTCATAAAATAACAAAAAATATAACTGATAATTATGACATTATAGCAACAGAAACACTATCTATAAAACAAATGATTATGAATAAACAAAATAACCTATCTAAAAGCATATCAGATGCAGCATTTCAAGAAATAACAAGACAACTAGAATATAAATCAAAGGAAAAAGGCAAATATTTTTATAAAATAAATGCTTATTATCCCTCTAGCCAAATTTGTAGTGTGTGCAATAATCAAGATAATAAATATAAAGATTTAGGAGAAAGGACATATAATTGTAAATGTTGTAAAAATGAATTAGATAGAGATTTTAACGCAAGTGTAAATATAATGTTCGAAGGTTTAAAGTTATATATAAAAAGTTATGCATGAGTTATACATAGAATGCAAGAATAAGAAATAAAAAAATATGTACGGTAGCACATATCGGATTTTAAGTCTGTGGAGAAGTCTGGATACAGGGTCTATGAAGCAGAAAAAAATATCATCGCGAGGTGATAGTACCATATTTCCTTTTTTCTCTTTCATTCATCCATTTTAATACTATTATTAAATGCATTTTTCCCATTTTAAAACTTTTTTTGATATATTTATTTACAAATTTCATATTTTATGATAGGATTATATTGGCTTTTCAAAAAATGCACATGATTACGGACTTGAAAGCCTAGTGCCAATATGGTGGTTTTCAAGGTAGATGTATCAGAGGATGAACGAAAGGAGAATGAAAATATGGCAGTAGTATCTATGAGCTATCTCTTAGAAGCAGGTGTTCACTTCGGACATCAAACTAAAAGATGGAATCCAAAGATGAAAGAGTATATCTACAACTCTCGCGATGATATTTATATTATCGACTTACAAAAAACTGTAGAAAAAATGGAAGAGGCATACCAAGTATTAAACAAAATTGCCACTGATGGAGGTAAAGTTTTATTTGTTGGTACTAAAAAACAAGCTCAAGAAGTTTGTAAAGAAGAAGCAGCAAGAAGTGGTATGTACTATATGACTGAAAGATGGTTAGGAGGAACTTTAACTAATTTTAAAACAATTAGAAGAAGAGTAAATCGTCTTGAAGAAATAGAAAAAATGGAAAAAGATGGTACATTTGAAAAATTACCTAAAAAAGAAGTAGTAGGTTTAAGAAAAGAATACGAAAAACTAAATAAAAATTTATGTGGAATTAGAGAAATGACTAAATTACCACAAGCTATTATAATTGTTGATTCTACAAAAGAATACAATGCTATCCATGAAGCAAATTTACTAGGAATCCCAGTATTTGGTCTAATTGACACAAACTGCGATCCAGATGGAGTAGATTACGTATTACCAGGTAATGATGATGCAGTAAGAAGTATCAAAGTAGTACTTGGCGCATTAACTAACGCTTTAGTTGAAGCAAATGGTGGAGTAGTAGTTGACTATGTTGGTGAAGAAAAAGAACAAAAAAATAGCAAAAATTTTGAAAAAGTATTCGAACACAAACCTAAAAAAGAAGAAAAACCAAATGAAAACAAAAAAGAAGTAAAAGAAGAAAAGCCAGAATCTAAGAAAGAACCTAAAATTGATTTAAATATTCTTACAGTAACAGAATTAAAAGAATTAGCTAAGAAAAAAGATATCAAAGGTTATTCAAAGATGAAAAAAGAAGAATTAATTGAAGTTTTAAAATAATAATAAATTGAAATTATTAAGGAGGAATAAAAATGATTAGTGCAAGTATGGTAAAAGAGTTAAGAGAAACTACCGGAGCAGGTATGTTAGATTGTAAAAAAGCTCTTGAAGCAACTAATGGAAATATGGAAGAAGCAATTACTTGGCTTAGAGAAAAAGGAATTAGCAAAGCTGCTAAAAAATTATCAAGAATTGCTGCAGAAGGCCTTGCATATGCTGAAACATCTGGAAATAAAGCAGTTATCGTTGAAATCAATTCAGAAACTGACTTTGTTGCAAAGAACGTTGAATTCCAAACACTTGTAAAAAATATAGCATCTACTATCTTAAATAGCAATGTTACTAACAATGAAGAAGCATTAGCCTTAGAATTTGAAGGTAAAACATTAAATGATTTAATCGTAGAGCGTATTGCAACAATCGGAGAAAAACTATCATTCAGAAGATTTTCTTTAGTAGAAAAACAAGATGACGAAGTATTTGGAACTTACTCACATATGGGTGGAAAAATAGTAACTTTAGTAGTTCTAAAAGGAAATAATGAAGAATTAGCTAAAGATGTTGCAATGCAAGTTGCAGCAATGCGTCCATTATACCTAAATCGTGATCAAGTACCTAACGAAGTAATCGACAAAGAAAGAACTATCCTTACTGAACAAGCCGAAAATGAAGGATTAGATCCAAATAAAATCCCAATGATCGTTAACGGAAGACTTAACAAATTTTATGAAGAAGTTTGCTTAGTTGATCAAAACTTTGTAAAAGAAAACAAAATGAAAGTTTCAAAATATGTAGAAAATAACAACAGTGAAATTCTTTCATTTATAAGATTTGAAGTTGGCGAAGGAATGGAAAAGAAAGAAGAAAACTTTGCCGAAGAAGTAGCAAAGCAAATGAATGCTTAAAAACAGAATTTTTTCTGTTTTTTTCTTTATATATGATTGACATTAAATAGCATTTATGATATTGTAAGTATATACAAATGAAGGAGAAATAAAGATGGAACAAGAATTATTAGACACATTAACAACATACCAATGCGATAAAGAATTTTTACAAGAACAAGAAGAAGAAATTATAAATGATTTAATCAAATTAAGAGACAAATATGATATTAGTCAAAAAAGACTAAGCGAACTAGTAGACATATCACAGCCATCACTTGCCAGACTAGAAAAAAAGAAAATCTCACCATGCTTATCAACAATGATTAAAATACTTGCGCCACTTGGCTATACCATAAAAGTTGTACCAATAGATTATGAAATTCAAAAATAAATAAAATCAAAAAGAATTGAGGGATAAAAATGATAATAAAGAATCTAATCAATGAAATACTACCAGACATCTGGCCAATGGTATTAATCATAACAGTAATAGTATCATCACTAAGAATTGCTTACCTAATAAAAGGAAACAAAAAGTTTTCCCTATACAGAGAATTTTTAAACCTAATATTTATAATATACATACTATGCTTATATCAAGTCGTAACATTCCAAGATATCAACTACGGCACAAATAATTTCATACCATTTAAAGAAATATTCAGATACACCATAGGAAGTCACAAATTTTTTAGAAACATCATAGGTAATATATTACTATTTGTACCATTCGGCTTTTTCACATCATATTACCTTAAAAACAAAAAAATGATAACAACATTTATACTAACCCTAATAACATCTGCGACTATCGAAATAGTCCAATACTATATCGGAAGAGTATTTGACATAGATGACATAATATTAAATGTAATCGGAGGAATAATGGGCTTCCTACTATTTATAGGATTTGACGCCATAAGGCATAGACTCCCTAAAATATTTAAAAGTGATGCCTTCCTAAACATATTAATAATCCTAATAATTTTATTAATAATCGCATACTCATTCAATCTAAATATATTTAACCTATTTTAATCAAAGGAGGAAAAAACAAAATGTTTGAAATAATAAATGACACCAATTATAAAATAGAAAATTTAGATACACTCAATAACTATCTAAACTTCCTAGTAAAAAAAAGAAATCTCGAAGACGCAATATTTAACATAATATTTGTAACATCAGAAAAAATTCACGAAATAAACAAAGAATACAGAAATGTAGATAGAGTAACAGACGTAATAAGTTTTGCCCTAGAAGACTCAATCGAAGGCTACGTCGAAGAAATAAGAATGCTCGGAGATATCTACATATGCGTAGAAAAAATGAAAGAACAAGCAGAACTATATAACCATTCAGTATTAAGAGAAATGTGCTTTCTAACTACCCATGGATTACTACATTTACTAGGTTATGACCACATGGAAGAAGATGATGAAAAAGTAATGTTTTCTTTACAGGAGGAATTATTAAATGAATATGGAATCAAAAGATAAAAGAATATATAAGAAGAAAAAAAGAACATTTATAGATAGCGTTAAAAATTGCCTAGACGGAATAAACTATACAATCACTCATGAAAATAATTTTAAAAGAGAAATAATACTAGGCATAATCGCAGTAATATTAAGTGCAGTATTAAAAATAAGCATACTAGAATGGGTCATAGTATTATTACTTATTAACTTTGTCTTAGTATGCGAACTAATCAATACAGCCCTAGAAAAAGCCGTTGACTTATACACAAAAGAATTCAACCAAACAGCCAAAATAGTAAAAGATGTCGCCAGTGCAACAGTCTTAGTAATGAGTATATTCAGTGCCATAATCGGTGCAATTATCTTTATACCAAAAATACTCGTATTAATAAGATAAAATACACATCCCACACCAAAACATCTCAAACACAAAATAAATAACATAAATCACAATAAAAAGAAAAAAGTTAAAAAGTAAAAAGTAAAAATTAAAAAGTAAAAATTAAAAAGGAGCAATCAAAAATGAAAGAAAAATTATTAGAATTATTAGACAAAGCATACGCACCATACTCAAAATTTAAAGTAAGTGCCATAATCGTAATGAAAGACGGCAGTATGGTAAGCGGAGTAAACGTAGAAAATGCCAGTTACGGCGCCACAATATGTGCAGAAAGAAATGCCATTACCACAGCCATTACCAAAGGATACAAGCCACAAGACTTTAACAAACTATACGTAATGACATCAGGACACAAAATAAGCAGTTGCTGCTTCATGTGCAGACAAGTAATCGTAGAATTCTTTGATAAAGATTGCGAAGTCATTCTTATGGATAAACTAGGCAACCAAAAAGCACTAAAAGTAAGCGAATTATGTCCATACCCATTTGATGAAACAGACTTATAAGGAGGAACCAATACATGAAAAGCGGATTTGTAGGATTAATAGGAAGACCAAACGTAGGAAAATCAACCCTAATAAACAGCATCATCGGTAAAAAAATATCCATAACCTCAGATAAACCATCCACCACTAGGAACATCATCCAAGGAATTTACAATACCCAAGATACCCAAATTATTTTCGTAGACACCCCAGGTATCCATAAATCAAAAAATAAACTAGGAAAAGTACTAAACAAACAAGCCTTCTTTACCATTGACGACGTTGACGTACTCCTATTTCTAACAGATGCCTCAACCCCACTAGGCAAAGGAGACAAATTCATCATCGATTTACTAGAAAACATCACAAAACCAGTAATACTAATCCTAAATAAAATAGATAAAATAAAAAAAGGCGAAATATTACCCAAAATCGAAGAATACAGCAAACTATATAATTTCAGCGAAATAATCCCCATATCAGCCTTAAAAAAAGACAATACTGACCACCTAATAAAAGTTTTAGAAAACTATCTACCAGACTCAATACCATATTTTGACTCAAACACAGTAACCAGTAGTACAAACGAATTCTTAATATCAGAACTAGTCAGAGAAAAAGTCCTTGAACTAACCAACGACGAAGTACCACATTCCGTTACCTGTGTAACCGAAGAAATAAATTATAGCAAAACATCAATCAACATCAGATGCCTTATAATCGTAGATAGAGAAAACCTAAAAGGAATAATTATTGGGCACAATGGCAACATGATCAAAGAAATAGGAACAAGAGCACGCACAGACATCGAAGAACTACTTGGCAAAAAAGTATATCTAGAACTATTAGTTAAAGTTGTCCCCAAATGGCGTGATAGAGAAAAAATAATAAACGAAATGGGCTATAACGATTATTTTGAATAAAAATTAACCAAAAATTGAATAAAAACCAAAAGATTCTCACATTATATAATAAGAAAACAATAATAGAAAACAAAATAACACAAAAACAAGACAACAAAAACCAAACATTGAAAGGAGAATCTTCATGACAAAAGAAGAATTATGGAATTTATTCAAAGAAACAGGCAAAATCAAATATTATTTAGAATATAAAAAACTAGCCAAAAATAATTAATTAGTTCAGTAAAGGAAGTATCCATATGATAACGAAAGTAGAAGGCATAATAGTAAGCGAAGTAGATTACAAAGAAAGTAGCAAAATAGTAAATATCTTTACCAAAGAGCATGGCATAATCGGTGCCCTAGCACGCGGAGCCAAAAGACTAAAAAGCAATCTAGCAGGTGTCACATCCAAACTAACATATGGCACGTTCTATATAAACTACAAAGAAAAAGGACTATCCATTCTAAGCGAAGTAGACATAATAAACTCCTTCAAAAACATAAAAAAAGACCTAGAAAGAATAAGCTATGCATCCTACCTAACCGAATTAGTTACCCAAGTTTATAGACATGAACAAAATAGCAACATCTACGAACTATACATAAATGGACTAAAAAAAATCGAAGCCAACCTAGACCCAATGGTCATACTAAACATAATTGAACTAAAACTACTAGACAACCTAGGAATAAGACCAATAATAGACTCCTGCGTCAACTGTGGTAGCACCGATGTCATAACAATATCTAGTTATAAAGGCGGCTTCTTATGTCAAAAATGCCTAGAAAACGACAAAATAGTCCACCCCAAAACCATAAAACTAATCCGCATGTTCTATTATGTTGACATATCAAAAATAGACAAAATAGAAATAAGCGACAACATAAAAAACGAAATCAACGAATTCGTAGACGACTACTATGACAGATATTCCGGCCTATACCTCAAAAGCAAACAATTTTTAAAAAACATAACCAAAGTATAAATAGTAATTTATGCTTTTTTTTCGTCTCACACTATCATTGCTCGCCGTTTCTAGTGCCTAAGGTCACTAGAAAGAAGTTTTGAACCAAACAGCTTCAAAACTTAAACATTTATATTAAAAATAACATTTGACAAGCAATTGTGTTTGTGCTAGAATATAAATCACTTAAAAAAGGGGGATTATCATGAATTATAATAAAGCCTGTATAATACTTGGAGTAACAGAATTAGACACACTTGAGGTAATAAGAAAAAAATATTTAAAACTAATTGCAAAAT
>ULNY01012989.1_pt1 | contig 29082 bp, 28 predicted proteins | sample 1952071 | NCBI WGS metagenome assembly ULNY01 (sample SAMEA4835589, study PRJEB28245) | human gut metagenome | biome: gut microbiome; material: fecal sample | place: Denmark | collected 2008 | reverse complement strand
TTTCTATTACACTTAAATAATATCACAATACTTATAATTTAGCAATATATTTTATAAAAATATAATTAAAATATTGAAACTATTTTAATAGGTTCAATATTTCTTTTAAATGACTAATATTTTAGGCATTTAAAACCTTGGAATAACTTTAAGTTATGGAAAGGAAAAAATAACTAGAAATAATCTAGTTATCCTATACTTTTTATGTTTATATTATTATCTAGTGAAGTAACATATTTAGAATATTTATCATAAATACTACTTGCATTATCTAGGTATTTATTTATATCACTATTACTAAATGGTATTACTTTAAAGTCTTTATAATTATTATGATATGTATATATTAAATCATTATTTAAATTCTCTAATTTTATTGTAGTATTATTATCTTTTACTTCTTTTACGATATCTATACTACTAAGTAATCCTATTCTATTGGAAAGATTTACTACTTCATGGGCAGATAAGAAATTACCTAAAGAATATATAACTAAGGTATTATTTATCCATTTAATTGGTCCTAGGACATGAGAATGTGTTCCTATTATTATATCTACTCCTAGGCTACTTAAAAAATTACTTGAATCTTCTTGATACCATGTTGTATTAAAGTTATATTCTTCGCCAAAGTGCATTGCTACGATTAAAACATCTACTTTATTTCTTATATTTTCTATATCTTGTTTTACTACATTTTTATATTCTTCATAACTATTTTTATTAGACATATCCCATATATTTACATAACTTTCATAACCATTTGGTCTTTTTATACCATTTGTACCATAGGTATAATTAAGCATTGCATAGGTAATATTATTTTTTTCTTTTATTTTTATATTATTTCTTTCTTCCATAGTTTTATAACTACCTGCAGTATATACATCAGTACTATTCCAAAAATCAAGTGAATTTTCTATTGCTTTAATTCCACGATCCAGTGTATGATTAGTAGCTAAACTTACCATATTAAATCCTGTATCTATCATATCAAGTCCTACTTCATAAGGAGAATTAAATGCTGGATAACTTGATAATCCAATGGAAGAGCCTCCTAAGACTACTTCTTCATTATAATATGCTAAATCATAATCTTTTACTATATCTTTTATATAAGTTAACATTGGTTTAAAATCATAGCCATTATTATTAGCATTCTTTCTTGCTTCATTATATATTTTATCATGTACTAACATATCTCCTGCCATAATTAGAGATAGTTTATATTTTTCTTCTTTGGAAGCAATAATTTCTTTATTATTTACTTCTTTATCCTTTTTATTTATCTTGTTTACTATTAATACTATTCCTAATATAAGTATTAATAAAGTTATAAAGATAAGTAATATTTTAAAGAACTTTTTTCTTTGTCTTCCCTTTTTCTTTCTTATAATCATAATTTTCTCCATATAAATTATTATATTCTAAGGTATTTTGTAATGTAAAATCTATTTCATCATTATCTGTTATACCTTTAATTACTACTGTTACTTGGTCTCCTAATGTATAAGATATATTATTCTTTTTATCAAATAAACTAAACATTTCCGGTGAATATACTATATCTCCTTTTAGGGATGATTTATTAACTAATCCTTCGTACATTTCATCTATTTCAACATAGAATCCAAAATCTGTTACTGATGATATTATTCCTTGTTTAGTTTCTCCAATAAGAGTTCTTAAACTATTAGCAACTTTTCTTTTTTCTACTCTTTGTTCTAATGATTCTGCTTTTAATTCTCTTTCATTAAAATGCTGTACTAAACCTTCTAAATCATCTTCCCATAATTCATTTGTATATTTAGCACCATATTTTAAATAGTCTAAGATAATCATTTGATTTATAAGGTCACATCTTCTTATTGGGGAAGTATGTTGTCCATATATTCTAAATCCTATTGGATCATGTCCCTTGTTAATGGTAGAAAACTCTGCTCGTGACATACATCTAATAAGCATACTATTATATACTTTTTCATATGGAGTATTTTTTAACATATTAATTACACTTATTATATCACTTTTAGAATAATGTTCTTTTGGTTTAATAGGTAATTTTGTTGCTAGGAAATTCATTGCCATAGATAATTTTTCTTGATTGGCTTTTTCATCTACTCTATATATTAAATGTAATCCTTTTCTATCTAAATATTCTGTTAAGTCTCTATTTGACGCTAACATTAAATTTTCTATTAAATTTTCTCCTGTATGATTTACTCTTTTATCTAAGATAGTTTCATTATTGTTATATGTTATTTTAAGTTCAGGATTATAAAAGTGTATAAATCCTTTATTTATCATATCATTACCCAATAATTTAGATAAACTATTTAATCCTTTTAATAAGTCTAAATATTCATTATAACCTTCAGGTATAATATTATCTTCAAATATACTATTAACTGCTTGATAAGTCATTTTTTTATTACTATTAATTATTCCTAATTTTATTTCTACTTTCTTACATTTAGCATCAGTTTTACTATATTTATAATTATAACACATAGCAAGTCTAATAGAGGATTCATTTAAAGAACATAATTCTTTAGATAATATTGGATGATTCATATGTATTGCCATACCTGCAGGATAACAACTTGTGCCATGTTCTACTACATCATAATATAAGCTACTATTTCTTTTTATAAAATATCCTGGCATAGCAATAACGGTAGTTAAATAATAATAATTTTCATCTTCTTTTAACATTAATCCATCATCAATATCATTAGTACTTTTATCATCAATAGTAATACATACTTCATCTCTTAAATCAACAAAATCTTCTTCTTTAATTAATTTTGAAGCATACTCATCAGATATATATTTAGGTAATGCTTGTAATTGTTGTATAGATTTATCACTAAATTTATAGTTACAATCGTATTCATAAATAAATGGTGTTACATCCATATCTATTTCATCTTTTTGTCCTATTTTTTCTTTTAGTAATACTTTGTTGTTATCTTGAAGTTCTCCTAAAATCATATATCCTGATGTTATATCTATATCATCTATATTTCCAATTAGTTCCAATAATACATTATTATATTTAACATATTTTTTATCATTTATTATTACTACTTCAAGGGCATTATAAGTAATGAATTTCTTTAATATTCTTGCTACCTTACCATCTTTGCTTACTAAAACAATGTCATTATCTGATGCACCATTTAAGTAATTTGGTATTATTTCTATTTCTTTACCATTATAGTCAAATATAGCATGATTATTTTTAATTCTAATTCTACCTTTTCTTAAATCAGTTAATTCTACTAATTTATATTTTTCTTTTTTAGTTAAGATAATTACTCCATCATTAATTAATCTATCTAATACTTTTGTTAATTCTTCATCACTTAGTCTTAATAATCTTTTAATTTCTATATAACTTAAATCATTTTCTTTAAGTAATCTTACTATATTTTCTGCCATATAACCCTCCTAAAAAATAGCATTATTTTCTTTTATGTTTTTTATTTTTCTTATCTTTATTATTATTTTTATGTATTTTTTTATTTTCTTTATATTTATTTTTCTTATTACTATATCTTTCTTTTCTATTATCTTTAAATGTATTTTTATCATTTAACATTATAAAGTCTACTAATGATTCTTCGTGGGAAGCACTTACTACTTTAACTTTTACAGTGTCTCCGAACATATATCTTTTATTAGTTTTTGTTCCATATATCATATATCCTGATTCATCATAAACAAAGTAATCTCCTGGAATATCTTCAAATTTAACTAAGCCTTCAACTGTATTAGGTAATTCTACAAAGATACCAAATGGTGTTACTCCACTTATAACTCCTTCGTATATTTCTCCAATATGATCTTCCATATATTCTGCTTTTTTCATCTTTTCTACATCTCGTTCACAGTTAACGGAATCAAGTTCTTTTTGTGATGTATGTTCACACATACTAGGCAAAGATAATTCCCATTTTTCTACTGTTTTCTTAGTACAGTTAGTAGCATAATCTTTAAGTAGGCGATGTAATATTAAATCTGGATATCTTCTTATTGGACTAGTAAAATGGGCATAACATTTACTACCTAAGCCAAAGTGTCCAATATTTTCTTCACTATATACTGCTTTTGCTTGACTTCTTATAGCAAGATCATTTAATACCATTGAATCTGGTTTATCTTTAAGTTGTTTTAAAATATTTTGCAAGTCTTTTGCACTTACTATTTTATTTTTGCCTGTTACTACATAACCACGAAGTGATAAGAAATTTAAGAATGATTGTATCTTTTCTTGGTTTGGTTTATCATGTACACGGTAAATTGAAGGTAAATCTTGATAGTAAATGTGAGATGCTACTGTTTCGTTTGCTACAATCATAAAGTTTTCTATTAATTTTTCTCCAGTTCTTTGACTTCTTAATTCTATTTTATAAGGATGACATTTTTCATCTACTAGAATTTTAGCTTCTGGGGCATTAAATTCCATATATCCTCTTGCAACCATTTTCTTTCTTAAGATATCAGATAATTCATTCATTAATTTTAATTTATCTGCGAATTCTTCATATCCAGTAGGTATGGTGTCATTTTCTAGTATTTCATTTACTTTATTGTAAGTCATTTGTATTCTACTTCTTATTATACTTGGATGTATTTCATAATCTACTACTTCACCTTTATAATTTATTTTCATAATACATGACATAGCAAATCTATCACAGTTTGGATTTAATGAACAAATACCATTAGATAATTTATGTGGTAACATTGGTACTACTCTATCTACTAAATATACACTTGTAGATCTATAATATGCTTCATCATTTAAGGCAGTACCTTCTTTTACATAATAAGATACATCTGCAATATGTACTCCTAATTTGTATCCATCTGATAATTTTTTAATACTTACTGCATCATCTATATCTTTTGTATCATCTCCATCAATAGTAAATATTACTTCATTTCTTAAATCTATTCTTCCTTCTTTTAAGCCATTATTAATCATATCATCATTTAGTTCTAATGGAATACTTTCTAATTCTTTTTCTACTTCTTCTGGAAAGTTTGGTCTAAATCCATATTGATAAACAAATGATAGAATATCTACTCCTACATCATTAACATGTCCTATTATTTGAATTATTTCTCCAACATAATTACCTTCTTTTAATGGTCTAACTAATACTTTATGTCCTTCTACTGCACCATTAATATATTCTTTTGGTATATATATATCATGTCCTTTTTTATCTGGTTTTACATAATATTCATCATTTTCTATAAATACTACTCCTACTACTGGGGTATAATCTCTTTTAATAATTTTAATTATTTTTCCTTCTGGTCTTACCTTATCTTTGGTAATTAATTCTATTAAAACAGTATCTCCATTTCTAGCAGTACCTATATTATCTTCACTTACATAGATATCTTTACTTTCTTTATCTATTTCAACAAAGCCAAATCCTTTATTATTTAATATTAATTTACCACTAAGTAAATGGGAATTAGATAGTAATAAATATTTCTTTTTCTTTTCACTATAATAAACTATACCATTTGAACATAAGTCTTCTAATGTATTTTGTAATTTTTGATATTCTTCTATTGTAGTAAGTCCTAATAAATCATTTATCTCGGTTATAGTATATGATTTATCTTTATTATTTAATATGTTAATTATTTCTTCTTGCATAAATACCTCCTAATATTCCTATATATATAATTATATAACAGAATTACTTAAAATCAAAGAATATTTGACTAATTTGTAATTTTATTTTATAATATCTATCACTAAGGGGGAATTTTTATGGGAGAAAGAAATATATTAGAAAACGTTCAATGTAATTGTAAAAGATGTAATGGTACAGGAATAATGTTTACTTATGCTAAGGGTACTAAAGGTTCCATGTGTGTTAATTGTAATGGAACTGGGTATATTATAGTTAATAAAGTATTTCAAATAGGTAATGAATTTTATACAAAGTTAATTGGTAAGAAATTTGTTACTGTTACTTTATTTAGTGAAAAAAATATTTTAGATAATATTAAAAAAGTTGCTATTCCTAGTGATAATAATAATTTTATTGAAATAGATTATCAAGTTTTTTTAAATAATAATCCAAATAAGAAAATAAAGAAAAAAATAAATATATAAAAAATATTCTGTTATATAAATTGGTGTTTTTGGTTGTGTTAGTATATTAATACTTTTGATTGAATCATCAATTTATATTTTTTCATTTGATATGTTTTACATATCTAGTTTAATATGATATATTATTTGATGTGAACTGATGGCTCGAAAGCTCGCAAGATTTTAGTATTTACTAACATTCCCTAGTTGAGTTATCAGTTTTTATAATAAAAAGCACCCTAAGGTACTATTTATGTATTTTTAAAATAAATGTGTCATAATTACTATTATTTAATATATTTAAAAGATAAGTATAATCTATTTCTACACTATTATCTAATAATTTAATAGTTATATATATATCACTAGTATTATTTAATATTATATCTTTTAAATATACTTTATATATGTCATTTTCTAATGTTGCATTATTTAAGTAATTATTTATATTATCTATATCCAAATATTCATAATCTATAATATCATATACTTTATTTATATTAGTAAGTATATATTTATCATTATTTTCTACATAATATTTATTAGAAATATATTTATAATTAGTTACTATATCATTATTAGTTTTAGTAATAAGTAATTCATTATTATTATTTGAATAATTGTATGTTATGTTATTTTTAGTATTATCTATATTATAATTTAATTCAATTATGTAAGGATAGTTTATAGTAAACATTTTATTATCTTTAGTATCAGTATTATCTTTTATAGTTTTATTGTCTTCTAGTCCATTATCTATAATGGTATTTTTATTATTTGTAGCACCTTCGACTAAAATCATAATTATTGCTATAACTACAAAAATACTATAACCTGATAATTTAATTTTGGCTTGATATCTTTTATCTTGCCATTTTTCTTTAAATGTTTTTTTATCATTATCATTCATTAGTTAATATACCTCCTAATAAAGATGATTTATCATGTATTCCATTTAAATATTCACTAACCATACATCTTTTCTTACCTTCTAGTTTTATATCTTTTATTTTAATTAAATAATCTTTTGTTGTTACTACGAGGGAATCTTTATTAACTTCTACTATTTTACCAGGTATGTCTTTACTTAATTTATTAGTTACTTCAACTTCATATATTTTTAATCTTTTATTATTATAATAACAACTTGCTCCAGGAATACTACATAATCCTCTTACTTTATTAAATATATTAATTGCTGAATCATTAAAATTAATTAATTCATCTTCTTTTGAGATATTGTATCCAAATGTTACTTCGTTTTCATTTTGTTTAATTCTATTATTTGTACCATTAATTATACTTGGTAATGTTTCAATTAATAACTCACTTCCTAAAGTACTAAGACTAGAATAAATACTATCTAAGTTATCAGTGTTTTTTATTTCTATACTTCTTTGACTAATTATATCTCCGGCATCCATTTTTTTATCCATATACATTATAGTAATTCCTGTTTCTTTATCTCCATTAATAATGGCATGATGTATTGGGGCTCCTCCACGTAAACGAGGTAATAATGAACCATGTACATTTATACATCCATACTTTGGATAATCAAGTAAACTACTTGGTAATATTTGTCCATAAGCACAAGTTATAATAATATCAGGATTTTTTTCTATAATATATTCATATTCACTACTTAATTTTAATGGTTGATATACTTCAATATTATTTTTTAATGCTAATTCTTTAATGGGAGGATAAATAATATTTCCTTTTTTGTCTTTAGCTCTATCTGGTTGACATACTACCATTATTACATTATAGTTTTCTATTAATTTTTCTAATATAGGAACTGCAAAGGATGGTGTTCCCATAAATACTACTTTTATATCTTTCATTTTATCACCACAATACCATTATATAATAAAAGATAGAAAATTTCTATAATTTCCTATCTATTTTTAATTTTTTCTATATAATTATTTACTTTCATTGACCAAGATGGGTCTTCAGCATATTTCTTTCCCATTGCATCTGCAGTAGTTAATCCATAAGCATAATAGTTGTTATAAATATTATCTACAAATCTTTGAATTCCTTCTTCTAGGGTATTAAAATATCCATAACTACCACAACCTGATCCTTTCATTCCTCCGACATTATGACAATTTTTAACAAGATTACTACAATTCCATGTACATCCTGTTTCATGTAACATAATTGCTGTAGCAAGGAATGGGTCTACATTTTTTTCTATGGTATAGTTTGCTATAAAACTACCATATCCTGAAATATCTGAATTTAATGATTTTTCTAGTTGTTCACTTAATTCTTCCATTGTATAATCTTCATATACTGTAACTATTTCAGGTTCTTGAACTTCTAATGAAGTAGTCTCTTCATTTATTTCTTCTTGTTCTATATTACTATTTATATTGTTATTTTGATATGCATACATAGTATTTAATTTATTTGTTTTATTAATTAAATAAAATACATATACAAAAGTTATAATAACAATTAATGAAATAGTAATAATACTTATCATCTTCGATCGACTAATTTTCATTTTCTTTTACACCTCTTGTCTTTTTAAAGACAAGTTATATTCTAGCATAAATATGTTATTTTGTCAAAAAAATAGGTATGGAAATTAATTCCATATCCTATTTATATTATTCACTTTCTAATTTTTTTAATACTTCACGTATTACAGATGCAGTAGATTTTTTAACATCTTTTGCTATACCTTCAAGTACTGGTGTTCCTTTTTCTTTTGCTAAACAATATAAATCTTCTGCTTTATCTTTTAATTGTTCACTTTTTTCTTGTGCTATTTTTAATACTTTTTCTTTATCTAAATCCTTTAATTCTTCTTTTAATTCTTCAACTTTTTTATTGAATTCTTTTGTTACTTCTTCAACATCAATATCTTTTGCTTTATCAATTAATTTATCTAGTTGCTTTTTTAAATCTTTTCTTAATTCTTCACCTTTCTTTGGGGCAAATAATAATGCTAATCCTGCACCTAATGCTCCTCCTAAAACAAATTTACCTAATCCATTACTTTTCTTGCTCATCTAAATCATCTTCTTCCTTTCTTTTTCTTGGTTTAAATATTTTTTTCAATAAGAATGTTACTCCATCTACCATTTTATCACTAAGGAGTGCTAATTTATCGGTAGTGTTATCAATTATGGAAAATAATCCATCAAATGAATCAACCTTCTTATTAATATCATCAACAACATTTTGAATTTTATTCATTGTATTAATTAATTTTATACCTAATATTATTAATACAACAAGTAAAATAGAACCTAAAAGATATAAAATTATAAGTAATAATTGTTCTGCAGTCACACTAATCATCCCTTTCTTTATACATTGAATCAATTAAGTTAAATAAATCGTCAGTTAATTCTAAATCTTTTTTTCTATCATTAGTTTCTTTTTTGTCTTCAGTTACTACTTCATCAATTGGTTCAATAACTTCAACTTTTTCTCCGACTACTTCATTATCTGCATGATTAACTATTTTTACTTCATCTTCTGTTTCTTTTGTTCTTCTTGGAGGAATATCATAACTAACTCCATAATCAACATAATTTTCTACTGCTTCCCCTAAAGTTATATCTTTATCAGGTAATTCTTCTTCAATATTATTTACTATTTCATCTTTAACTTCTTCTTTTACATCATTGTCTATTTCTTCTTTTAGATTTTCTTTTTCATCAGTAGTTAAATTATATAATAAATCTTCTTCAGATAGTCTTTCTATCTTTTTATTTATTTTTACTTCTTTTAAATATTCACAATTTTCACATATGCTATCTCTTATATCATCAGTTAAATCTCCAAAAGCTTTTTTTCTAACTGATTCAAAATCAACTTTCTTACTTGGGCGTTGTATTGTATATGAATCTTCTTCTTTACTTACTACTTCTTCTTTTGTATAGTTTTTATCAAGCACACCATATACTGGAGATATTACTGGAGTAGGTCTAAATTTTTTAGGCTTGTCTAATTCTTTTTTGTTTCCATATGGTTTTACTACACTTTGAGTATTTGTATTTACGACATTATTGTTTACCGGATTATTATTTGTTTCATTATTGGTAGGAACTTGTACTTGTCTTTCTTTTTTTATAGCACTCCTACTTAGTCTTGAAGTTTCAACAAAGTCATCATCATCAAAATCAAAGGAAAATTTCTTTTCTTCTTTTTTCGGAGGTTCTACTAAAACAGCAATTTGTTTTTCTTCCTCTTTTTTCTTTTCTTCCTTTATTTTATTTTCTTCTTCATCTTTTTCAATTTTATTTCTCATAAATGTAGGAAGTTCGTTTTTTTCTTCTTTTTCTTCGACTTCTATTTCTTTTGTTTCATATGTATCTTCTTCATCTATAAACAAATCTTTAAGTTTATTTAATAAGCCCATTATTGCACCTCTTTCAATAGTTTACTCTTCAGGAAGAATATTATTATTTTCTTCCTCATTATTTTCCTGTACATATTCTTGTAAATATTCACTAAATTTACTACTAGAATCGTTTGGTTTATTTATTTCATATGTAATTTCATTACTATAATTTTCTCCTTTTAGAATTATATTATCTATCAGAGTATCATTATAACTTATACTATTTAAAATAATTGTAGAATAAGAAATTATATCTATTAAATCATCTTTTTTTACATAAGATTCAATTTTTGCATAGTTATAAACTATCTTTAAATAATAAATATCTTCTTCCTTGTTAATAACAATATATCCATCATTAAACTTATTATAATAATAACTATCATTTTTATTATCTAATTCATAATTTAGATTATTCTTATAATAATAACTAACAATATCAACATATAACATTAATTTATTATCTTTAACTTTTATTTCTTTGTTATATTTACCATCATAGATTAAATTAACTCCAACTGGAAGATAATAATTATATCCATATGAAGCATTATTTACTTTCTTATTATTATAACCAATGATGGTATTGACTATTTCTACATAATTATCTGTATTTTTTACTCTACTACACCCTGTCAGAATAAGTATTAAAATTAAAGGTATTATCATTTTTTTCATACAAACACCTACTCTTAATTAATTATATCAAAATTTTATATAAATTCAAATACTTTTTACATATTTTTTAAAATAATTTTATATTTAACGTAACTTATAATTTATTTTTATATATAATATAACAAAGGAAGTGAGAAAATTGTATTATAGAACTATGCGAAGAATGCCTATGCAGCCAATACAACCAATGCAAAGTGATGATAGATTTATTGGTGGAGGATTTCTTGGGCCATTTATTTTGGGGGGTATAACTGGAGGATTACTTGCACCATCATTTTATCCTAATTATAGACCATACCCTATGTATCCACCATATCAACCTTATCCACCATATCAAATGTATCCATATTAACCTTGAATTAATTAATTTTTTTTGATACAATATTATTGGTGAATAAGTTTGAAAAAGAAAAAAAGAAATAAATTAGGATTAATAATTTTAATAATTATATCAAGTTTACTACTATCTACTTTAACTATATCTTTATTTAATATTTTTCTTTGGAATAAAGATAATAAAGCAAATGAGAATAATTTAAAAGATATTGAAGAAAATACAGAAATTAAAATAGTAAAAGATAATGATAATACTGAATTTATAAATAAACCACTCGATGAAAATGATGATTATTGGTACTATTCAACTTTTGATTTAATTGATGTTGATTTAAAAAAATTAAAAGAAAAAAATAATGATACAATTGGTTGGCTAAATGTAAATAACACTAATATTAATTATCCATTTGTAAAATCTAGTGATAATGATTATTACTTACATCATTCTTTTGATAAAAGTTATAATAATGCAGGATGGGTATTTTTAGATTATAGAAATAATAAAAATTTAACTGATAAAAATAATATTATCTATGGACATCATAGAGTTAATAATACTATGTTTACTTCATTATTAAATACTTTAAATGAAAGTTGGTATACTAATAAAGATAATCATATAATAAGAGTATCTCTAGAAAATGAAAATAGTTTATGGCAAATAATATCAGTATATAAAATACCAGTAGAATCTTATTATATAACTACTAAATTTAATAATGATAATGAATTTATAACATTTTTAGATACAATTAGTAAAAGAAGTATATATAACTTTAATTATAATGTAAATAAAGAAGATATTATATTAACATTATCTACTTGTTATGATGATAATACTAGAGTGGTAGTACATGCTAAATTAATTAAGATAGAAAAGAAAAATAGTGATTGACACTATTTTTTAGCATTTGCTATCATCTAAATTTACTTCTATATTAGAATATTTATCTTTAATTACTATAATGTTTAAACAATTACTTATATCTTTATTAGTGATAGGATTAATAAAATTATCGGTATTAAAATATTTATATTTCTTTAAAATACTTAAATTAATATTAGTAATCATGTTATCATTATCACTTACCCATTTATAATCATTAGAACAATTAATTATGTTATTATCACATTCATTTATATAAGTTTTAGTTTGAGTAATTATATCTTCTTTTACTATTTCATAGGCTTTTTCATTAGTTATACTAAATGTATTATTAATTACCATAAAACTACCAAAAAAGAATATTGATATTAAAAATATTACACATAATACTTCGATTAATGTAAACCCTTTATTATTCATATTACACCTCTATATAATGATAACATATTTTTAAAATAATTAAAATACATTTTACTTTTTTTAATTAATATGTTAATATTTATTTAGGTGAATTTATGAAAAAATTTAATATGATTGATGAAGAATTTATATGTGAAAATTGTAATAAAAAAGTTAGTAAATTAAATTATAGTGCAAGAGATCATTGTAATTATTGCTTGTATTCAAAACATGTTGATATTATGCCTGGTGATAGAGCTAATAACTGTCATGGATTATTAGTACCAATAGGAATAGAAAAATATAAAAACACTTATAAAATTATTTATAAGTGTAATAAATGTAATAAAATTCATAAAAATATTATGGCTACTGATGATAATTATGATGAAATAATAGCATTATCCAATAAATTTATTTCTTAAACTATCAAATAGACTAAATAATGTTGGTATAAGTAGAATCGTTATTAGTATTACTACTGCCATTATTATTGCAGTCTTTAATTCTGGGTTAATCTTAACCGTTTTTTTATTTGTATTAACCCTTCGTACAGGTTCATTATTTATATTACTTGTAGTATTATATAATACTACATTGTTTACATCAGTACTAGGATTTGCACTAAAATTAGGATTAATAACAGTATTAGTGTTTGTATTTATATTTATATCTTGAACAGGTATTTTAGTATTACTTTGATTATCATCATCAACACTAGAATCTCCTGTTACAAATTGTGGCATAGTAATACTTTGACTATCTACTTGTTTAGTACTATCATTTAGCATTTGACTAACATTTACAGAGTTAGCATTTGTGCTAATATTTGTATTTAAACTTGGATTAACTACAATTTGATTATTTATATTTTGTGCTTGATTTTGCTCTATTTGATTTACATTCATAATAGGCTCAACACTTGGTATTGGATTATTATTAATAACACTTGGATTGTTAACATTACTCGTATTAGTAACATTGTTATTACTAGCACTACTAACGTTTAGGTTATTAAAATTAGCATGATATTCATTATTAGAATTATTATTTCCTACATTACCATTTTGCATATTATTACCATTCATAATTAATCCTCCTTTTTATTATAATCTCCACACTTCTTCTTCATCTTTTTCAGTTTCAGGAGTCTTTCCTGTTACAAAGTTTAATCCTGCGATTGGTGCAGTATTTACTGGTGTTGTTGCCGGAGCAGGTGCTACATTTGGCATAGGTGTAACAGGAGTTTGCACTACTTGTTGATTAGGCATTGGTTGTGGAACCGCTTGTACTTGTGGCATAGTGTATCCAGTATTAGGATAAGTAGTTTGTCCATTAACCATCTGATTTAAACTAACTGCATTAATTGGTTGTGGTACAACAGGCTGTACTACTTGGGTAGTTTGTGGCACTTGCTGTATTGGTTGTTGTGTTACTGGTTGCATCACTTGTGCAGGTTGTACAGTTTGATTAATATTTTGATTATATGTAGGTTGTACTACACTTTGTTGCTGTGGTATAGTACTTACACTTGATTGTGCAATGTTTGGTTGTAATACTTGATTAACTGGTGTAGTATTTACTACATTAGGTACTTGATTATTAACTGTTTCACTAACATTACTAACTTGTGGTGTAGTATTATTTACTGGTACATTATTCTGAATATTATTAACTGGAGTATTTACTACTTCATTAGTTGGTCTACTTACTACATTGTTAATTTGTTCAGTTGATTCAGTTTTAGGAACTTCGTTAACTGCTTCCATAATTGGTGTAGCATTTTCAGTAGTTTTAACTTCTTCTTTTACTGTATTATCAGTATTATTTAATTTCTTTTCTCTTTTCTTTTTACTATCTGCTAAATAACCTATGATAGTTACTATTATTATACCTAAAACTCCCAATATATACGGATAATAATCCAACAAAAAATTAACAAAATTGTCCACTTTAAATCCTCCCTTTATTCTATTAATAATATTAACATAATTTGATATAAAAATCAATAATTATATTTCTATTTCTAATCTTTCTAAAACATTAGTATCTATTTTTTGTAATTCTCTAACTAACATATCTAATGTTTTTTTGTATTGTCCCTTGTTAAATAACATCTCTGCTTCCGTTAACATTTTATCTATTTCAGTATATGTAGAACGATATCTATTACCATATACAATTAGTCTTTCACTATATATTACACTTTTAACTAAATCATTAGTTTTATTATATATTTTAAATACTAAATCCCTAGCAGTATCTACTCTTATATTAAGTATTTTTATAACAATAGGTTTTTTGTCTAGTTCTTTTGCTATTTCTCTTAGGGCTTCGCTTGCCTCAGATAATTCTATAAAATAACTATTAGGTATAACAGGTATTCTATATTCTTTTAATTTCATCTTAGATTGTTTTAATAGTTTTTCTATTACTTCAAGTTGTTCTCTTGCTCTAGATTCATCATCTTTCATACTAGTAATTGAATGTAATTGGTAATCTAAATCATCTTGTAATCTTGATAATCTAGTACTAAGTCCATTTAATTCATCTACTAATTTAGAATAAGCAAATGTTTTACCTCTTCCTTGATCTACTAAAATTTTATAGTCTTGATTTATTTTTTCAAGATTTTTATTAAGTACACTAAATTTATTTATTTCTTCATCACTTAAATTATAATTTAATTTTATATCATCTATTTGTATATATATATCATATACTATTCTATTTACTTTTTCTATTTTAGATTTTAATATTTTAATATTTTCTCTAAATATATCTTTGCTCTCTTTTTCTTTATCAAAATCATTAAATAAATTATTAAAGTAATCCATAATAGTCTTTAATTCTATTTCTGATTCTCCTAATTCTAGATTTTTTAATGAATCCATAATATTACTTATTTTAGTTCTTATTTCATTGATATTATATTCTACATTTAAGTAATCTAGCGGATAACCATCCCTTAACATTCTTGAATAAGATAACATAACTTGATCAATTGAGGAAGGAATAAGTACTGTAGACATAAGTACAAGTGATGGTACTCTATCTAATATTTCTTTCATTCTATTAATCATTTCTTCTAGTACTAATACTATTTTCTCTACTTCAACGTAATCGTTTAAGTCCATTGCTTTTTCAAATTCATGAAATTTCTTTTCAATACTTACAAACTCATTTTCGATACTTGTACCTACTTCACCATAATCTTTTTTGGTTCTTTCATATTTATTAGTCATTTCACGATATAACATTTTTAATTTAGTAATTATACTTCTATTTCTTTCTTCTGATTGTGTAACTAATTTTATTTCATTTAATAAATTATCAGATTTTCTTTTTAATGTATTAATTTCTATTTCTATATCTGCAATCTTTTTAATAGCATTTTTATAATCTTTTCTATCAATTAAAAAATCTACTTCACTAATCATATCATTTACTTCAGGAACTTTTTCATCTTTAATAACCTTAAATGTATTATCCCAATCATCTAATTTTGCTTTAAGATTATCAGTTTTAACTAATTCCCTAACTTTAGATATTTCACTTAATATAGGTATACCTATTAATTTATTTTTTTCAACATCTAAGTATTCTATTTCTTTTTTATATTTTTTAGTTTGTTTCTTTTTTACAGTAGAAAAAGTAATAACAATTAAAATAAGTGATACAACAAATGTTGCAATAGCTAATAATATTATATTGTCTGCCACTTAAATCACCTCAAATACTTTTCTATAATTATTTTATCACACTTTTTATCTTTTTAAAAGAACAATTATATATTTTTGTAGAAATTTAAGTTATGTGTAAAAAAGGATATTAATTACCCTATTACTTTTTTTGACTTACTTTCTTTAATTAATATTACAAGTATAATAAATAATATTATTTATTATATTCAAAGTATTAACAAAATTTACTTTGCCAATAGTCTCTACTTTGAATGAATTAATAATATCTATTTAGTATGTAATATAGTATATTTTATTTATTTAAATATTTTATAAACATCTTACTAGCAAAAGTTAAAGAAATAGATTTATTAGTAGCTAAATAAATATTTATATTTGGTATTTTTTTATTAATTTTTAATTCCTTTATATTTTTATAATTTCTAGTTGCTAAATCTATTATAACAAAACCAATACCTAATCCAATATTAACAAATTCAGTAATCAATTCTTGACTTACTACTTCCATTTTAGGTATTAATTTAACACTATTTTGTAAAGCAATATAATCTAATAATTTTCTACTATTGGATTCTTCTTTTTGAAGAATAAGTGGTAATTTATTTAAATCTTCAAAATCATTTATTTCATCTTTATAAAATTCAGGATTATAGATAAAACCTTGTTTTAATTCTTTTATTTTTTCTAAATGTAAATTAGTTTCTTTTATATTACTTTCATTAAAAATTACAAAATCTAATTTACCTAATTTTAAATCATTTATTAAATTACTTGTTAAATCATTTGTTATATTAATATTTATATTTGGATATTCAGTATGAAATTTTTTTAAAGTGTCCATTAAAATTAATTTAGTTAATGTTGTTGAACAACCAATTTTTATTTCTCCTTTAGATAAATCTTTAAAAGATGTAAATTCATTTTCAGCATTATTAATAAGTTCAAGTGCTCCTTTAACATACTCGTAAAACATTTTACCTTCTTCGGTTAATTCCATTCCTTTATTACTTCTTAAAAATAATGTTCCACCTAATTGTTCTTCAAGTTTCTTTATTGATTGAGATATGGCAGGTTGAGAAATATGTAGTTCTTCACTTGCTTTTGTCATATGTTTATTTTTAGCAACTATATAAAAAACTCTGTATAATTCCAAATCTATATTCATTATAAGCCCTCCTTATTGATATTATAACATAAATATATTTTACTTATCAATACATTAGTAATAAAATGTAATTGAAAGGAAGGAATTTTTATGTTTAAAGATTTAAATATAGTTATAGGAATAACTGGGGGAATAGCAGCTTATAAAGCATGTGGTATTGTTAGTTATTTAAAAGGACAAGGGGCAAATGTTGATGTAATTATGACAAAGAATGCCTGTCAATTTATTACACCACTAACTCTTGAAACTTTATCAGGTAATAAAGTAGTTACTGATATGTTTGAAAGACCAGATTATATTGAGGTAAAACATATTAGTTTAGCAAGAAAGGCTGATTTATTTTTAATAATACCTGCGACTGCAAATATAATTGGAAAGGTTGCAAATGGTATAGCAGATGATATGATTTCAACAACTATTATGGCAACAAAATCTCCAGTCGTATTTGCACCTGCAATGAATAATGAAATGTATGAAAATCCAATAGTTCAGCATAATTTAGAAAAGTTAAAAAAATATGGTTATAAAATAATAGAACCTACCATTGGACATCTTGCCTGTGGATATGAAGCAAAAGGTAAACTACCTAAAAATGAAGAAATAATAGATTATGTTAAAGTTTTAGTAAGGGAGAAAAAATAATATGAAAAAAATAGTTATAACTGCTGGAGGTACAAGTGAAAAAATAGACAATGTCAGAAAAATTACTAATTCATCAAGTGGAAAATTGGGAATGACAATAGCCAATCATTTATTAAAAGAAAATGGTGATTTAATTATATATTATGTATGTTCTAAAAATTCACTAAGACCATTAGATAAAAAAATAAAAGTTATTGAAATAGATGGCACAATAAGTTTAAAAAATAAAATAGAAAATTTACTTTTAAATGAAAAAATAGATTATTTTATACATTCTATGGCAGTATCTGATTATATGACAGATTATGTAACAACAATAGAAAGAATTAAAGCAAGTATAAAAAATACAAGCAATTTGGAGGAAGCATTTTCTAATATAGAAATTATTAATGGAAATAAAATTTCATCTTATGAAGATAATTTAGTAATAGTTTTAAAACAAACTCCAAAAATAATATCTATAATTAAAGATTTAAGTCCACAAACATATTTAGTTGGATTTAAGTTATTAGATGGCGTATCTAAAGAAGAATTAATAAGTGTTGCAAAAAAATTAAGAGATAAAAATAAATGTGATTTAGTAGTAGCAAATGATCTAGCCACTATTAGAAATGGTGAACATATAGCGTATATCATTGATAAAAATAATGAAATAGAAGAATCTCATGGTAAAGACGATATAGCAAAGAAATTAGTTAGGAGAATGAAAAATGGAAAATAAAATTTTATTTGTGGGTGGAAATTGGGATTTAAACGGAGGAAAAGAATCAAAAATTGTTAATGAGTTTGCAAAGTATTTACCAAATGTAACTGTATATAATGGTGGAAATTATAATGATTTAAATAAAATATTAGAATTATCTATTAATTATGATAATGTTATTTGGTGGGCAAATGTTTTAAATGAATTACCTAAAATTAGAAATGTTAAGGATATAAATTATAAAGCAATGTTAGTATCTTCGAAAAGAAATATAGATAATAAATATTCATTTCAAGATTTACTTCAAAGATCATTTGCCTTAAAATCTAATTTAACAATAGAGTTTAGTAAAAAGAACGATTTATATAGTATGAAATTATTTGATCCACTTGGTAATGTATGGTATGAAGGTACTAATATTAAAGAATGTGCTGAAGAATTAATAGATAGATTAAACTTCATAAAGAGCATTACTAGAGAATCAACTATATCAAAAGAAGAAAACAATGGTGCCTTAGCTTGGTTCTTCAATATGTTTAAAGAAGAAATATATAAGTCTGATAGTAATTCAATCATACCCGTAAAAGAAGAATTTTTAAATCTTGTAAAAGAATATGCTTCTAAATTTGCTGAAGCAACATTTGAAACAAAAGATGTTAAAAGATTTTTAGGTAATGCTTCATTTAGATGTCCTAAAGGATTTCCTTCATTTAGGGATGGTAAATATATATTTGTAAGTAAAAGAAATGTAAATAAAGAATTTATTAGTATTGATGAATTTGTTCCAGTATTTTTAGAAAATGGAAAGATATATTATTGTGGTGATAGTAAACCTTCGATTGATACCCCAATACAAGTTAGATTGTATGAATTATTGCCTAATATAAATTATATGATTCATTCTCATTGTTATATTGATGGTGCTCCTTTTACACAAGAATCTTTACCTTGTGGTGCAATCGAAGAAGTCAAAGAAATCTTAAAACTATTAGAAAAAGAATATAGCAATGACTTAAATAAAGATTTTTATTTAATTAATTTAATAGGCCACGGAAGTATTATGATGAGTAAAAATCCTGAACAATTAATGAATATTAATATGATAGGAAGAAAATTACCTGAAAATATGTATACTAAAAAACTCGTAAAAAAGATACAATTAAAATAATAAAACACTAGCATAACTAGTGTTTTTTCTAAAATATACTACTAAGATTACTGATATAGATATTATCCCTTTATTTTAACTTTTATAATAAATTCAAAAAATAAGATATTAATAAGATGTAAAAGAATTTTAAAAATAATAAAACCCTTGATTTACAAGGGTATAATTTCATATGGTAGCGACGGAGGGGGTCGAACCCACGACCTATCGGGTATGAACCGATCGCTCTAGCCAACTGAGCTACATCGCCATAAAAAAGTAAGCAATATAAATATAACATAAAATTGCTTACTTGGCAATACATAATATTAATTTTTTTATTTTTTTTACACAAAATAATATTTTTTAACAAAAATAAGGCAATAGTTTTGAAATTTTAAGTTCAAAACTTATATCTAATGACTTAGAATAAGGCATTAGATACTTCGGAATAACCTTAGTTATGAAGAAGAAAAAAAGCAAAGAAATTAATTCTTTACTTTAAATTTAGTTCGAATTTAGAAACATATTTAACTAATACTGGTTTACCTCTTTTAATAACAAAGCAGAATTCATCATTAATTTGTTCTTTTAATTCAGGAGTTCTTTGAGATACTTTGAATGTATATTGGTCTCCTACTCCTTGGCCTATCCATATACCATCATTTGGATTAGCACATGTCTTATACCAGAAATCTAATTCTAACTTCTTATATTTATCTATACTATCCATTATTATAAAGTTAACTATGTCTAAGTCTTTTGATTTTTCAAATAATGTTCCTAACTTCTTCTTATTATCTGCAGATAATCTATTATTAAATGCTTCATAACCAAGAATTATTATAGTATTTCTCTTAATATCTTTTAAAGAAGACCTACTATAGTTATTCTTAATATATTCTTCATTCTTTGAAACAATATAATTATATAAGTTATCAAAATATTGATTAAAGTCATTATCTATATATTCAATATATTTCTTATAATTATCTTCAAATACAAAGTCTTCGGCATTTATCACTGTAAGTTTACTATAATTTAGATATAATAATTGATTAATAAATGGTTTAACAAACTTAAAGATAGAATTTATATCACTAGAAGATATACCATTAATTAAATTTCTCTTAAAGTCAAACTTAACTGCATTTAAACTTTGTTTTGCAATACCTATAATTACATTCTTATCATTAGTAATATCTTCTTTAATATTATTATAAGATACTACTTCAGGTAATACTGGTACTGGTCTTGCTCGTTCTTTCATTGCTTCTGAATGCTTAATACATAGTGATTTAACATAATCTTGTATTTTATCTTTTTCACATACAAAGGCAGTTTGAAATTCAAATATATCTTCTTTTCTAAATATTCCACGACCAAATATTTTTGATGGATAATTTTTCTTGACATTACCAAGTATTGCAGTATAATCATCATTACTATTTTGTTGCAATACGTATTCTTGGGTAAAGTTTTGTTTAAGTTTAAATCTTAATCCATTCGGAGTACTTACTGTTAATACAAAATATACTCCATATTTTGAACCATCTCTACTTAAAATAGTTAATATGTCATCATAGTCGGCATATGTTTCATGATATGCTTCAAAGTTATTTATTATTACTATTACTGATGGTACAGTTCTACCACTTCTTTTACAAAATGTGTCATAATCTCCATTATATTCAGAAAACATTTTCTTTCTTACTTCTACTATTGTATTTAACATTTTATATAAATTATTTAGTTTATCTTTATCATCAATATGAAGAATATCTCCTACTATTGGGGATTTTTTAAACATATTAAGTGATTCAGAACCAAAATCTATTATATAGTAATTTACTTCTTGTGGAGTATAATTTATCATCGAAGAATATAATACAGTTGTTATTAGGTTTTCTTTTCCTGATCCTGCTGAACCATATATTAAGGCATTACCTTCTTTGGATAGAGGTAAGGTTAAGATAAATTGTTGTTGCATTGTAGGAACATCAAATTCTCCAATTACAGGATTAATAACAAAGTTTTCTTTTTGATAATTATATTTCTTCATTAAATCATTAACATAAATAACATCTGGTATTTTTGCAAGCCATAAAGGTCTACATTTAATATTTTCTTCTTTGGCTATTACATCTAAATATTTAACGATATTTATTAATTCTTCACCTTGTGAAGGTCCTACTTCAACTTGTTTTCTAGTTTCAACATTCTTAATAACATTACCTATATTATCAATAAAGTTAATACTAGTATCTAGTTCCTTTCTTATCATTTCCGAAGGAATATATTGTCCTCCACACCATGCTGCTTGTCCTAAAACAAATATTTCATCAAATCCAACTTGGAAATAAAATCTACCTGTTTGTTTTAAATATGCTGCATCTGGTCTTTTAATTACTTCAGTACTATCTGATTTATCTTGTACTCTTAAACATATTCTAAATCTTGTGTTACTCCATATTTGAGGGTCTACTACTCCACTTGGTTTTTGTGTAGCTAGTATTAAATGTACTCCTAAACTACGACCAATACGGGCAGTACTTATTAATTGAGTCATAAATTCTGGTTGTTCTTTTTTTAATTCCGCGAACTCATCACTTATAATAAATAAATGTGATACTGGTTCATCAATTAAACCTTCACGATACATTTTTTGATATTTGTATATATCAATTGTACTTTCTCCACTCTTTTCACGGGCTATATTAAATAATCTTTGTCTTCTTTTAAGTTCACTTTCTATGGAAGACAAGCTTCTTTTTATTTCAATAGTATCAAGGTTTGTTATGGTACCTACTAAATGTGGTAATTTTAAGCCAATTGTATTATTTTCAAAGGCTCCCGCTAATCCACCACCTTTATAGTCAATTAAAATAAATTGTACTTCATAAGGATGATAGTTAATTGCCATAGATACAATAAATGTTATAATGAATTCTGATTTACCACTACCAGTCATACCTGCAATTAATCCATGTGGTCCGTGATATTTTTCATGTAAATCTAGTACTATTCTTTCTCCACTTTTACCTACTCCAACTGGAGCTGCTAAACTTAACATAGGATTATTCTTTTTCCATCTATTTAAAGCATTTAATTGTTCTATTTTACCTACATCATACATTTGTAAGAATCCTATTTTCTTAGGTAATTGTCCTTCTGCCTCTGACTCTATATCTATATGAATATTCGCTAACATTTTAGCACATTCATAACATTTATATTTTGTATTTAAATCTACTGCAAAAGTTTTAGCAGAGGAATTGACTTTATTTAAAAATAATTCTGCTTTTTCTTGGAACATATTTACAAAACATTTACATTGATCTGGTATATTAGTTATTTTTTCTGTTAAAATAATTAAACTAAATCCTAATTTTTCATTAGAATTTAATAACTTTTTCATAAAATCATAATTTCTAACTAATTTAAAATTATCTGTTACTAATAAGTATTGTGACTTTTTATTTAAAAATTTAACATCACTACTTGCTCTATCTGATAATTCTTTATCTAAATAATAGAATATTTCTTTATAATCATCGTTGTTTTCCCCAAAAAATCTAATTGATTTATCATTACTAAAACAATGTGGTAATATTCTTAAATAATCCCAGTTATGTGCTTTATCTTTATTGGTTAACATAACTATTTTTAAATCATCATAACTATGAAATGTCATTAATTGAATAAATAATTGTGACATATAAGAAGAAGTCTGATTTTTATTACCTACTATACCTATAACATTATTATCAATTAAAGATAATGGAATAGAAACATTTTCCATATTTTTAGGTTCTTTACCTAATTCCCTTGCTACTACTACTAAATCATCTTCCATAATAGAAAAGTGTTCTTCTGGATATTTAATTTCTATTTTCATTTCTTCAGAACCTATACCTAAGTTAACTGTTAGAAAATCATTGTCTCCAAGTCTACGTTCCCATAATCTTGTCATTTTAGATAAGATTATATTTTGACATTCCATTGTTGTGGGATAATTATCTATTAATATATTTCTTTGATTAGTTATTTCATTTCTAATTTCTTCTCTTTTTTCGTCAATATATCTACGATATTTTTCTTGACGCTCTTTTTCCATTTTTTCACGTTTTTTCTTTTCATATCTTCTACTAATCGTAGGCCATAATAATGTACCACACATCATTGCAGTACTTACTAGTAATGATGGAAGTGCTCTTTTTAATGATGTATTACCATCAGTTAAATTATTTAAGGCAGAAAAGGCACTAGTTAGTGACATCATACTCATAGTAAACATTGGTCCTACGGTAAGTATCCAGGGTCTATCATCTTCGGCAGGTTTTCCTGGGGGAGAATCTACATTAACTTGTAATGTTTCTATTTCTCTTAAAAATCTAGGCTTTTTATGAAAATTATCATCTTCATCATATAGAACCATATCAATTTCATCATCTGACTCAGTATATTCAGCATCAATAATATTTTTGTCATTAACAGCATTTAATTTAATATTAACTAAGTTAACTGGATTATTTATAATTAAAGATGTCATATTATTTTTTCTAGTAAATATTATCTTTAATCCCATAATAAATATAACGTCTCCATTAGTTAATTCTGTTGGACTAGATACCGACAAGTCATTTATATAAAGAATTGATTTTGGTGTTAAAATATATACGTTATTAACTAAACTAATTGTGGCATGTATATCTGAAATATTTACAGAATTATAAGATATATCACAATTAGTATTTTTACCTATAGTTATTTCTCTACCTTGTACTTCATTAATGCTATATGTTTGATATGTATTATCATATACTGGTGAACAATATAATATCATTACAGTATTTTTATGGATACTTTTTAAGATATAAAAATTATATAAATCTAATTCAGCCGAAGGAACTTGGGTATCATTTATGGTACAAAATACTTCATTGTTACTAACTATTTTCCACTTACCATTTGATTCTTCAATACTAATTAAATTCTTTTCATTACCTTGATCATCAATATCAGTAATCCAATAATTACCTTTAACTTTACTTGGTAAAATTAAATCACTAATTTTATCACTTTTAATTAATGACACCCTCATTTTTATTCCTCCTTGTAATAGTTAATCTTAACTATATTACTTACATATTATTAATTTCAGCATCTGCTTTTTGATATTCTTCAACCATTTTAGTTAAGTTATTAGAACATTCTTTTATATCTTCACTAAATATAGGAAATTTTTCTTTTAGACTGTCTAACTCTTCTTTTAGTCTTTGGGCAGATGTTCCAGACCAAAAGTTTTCATCTCCTATTTTATCTAATAAATCTCTTAATTCAACATTTAAAATCATATCCATATTTATTGCACAAGTATTTAATACTGATGCACAATTTAGTATTTGTTGATATGACAATTTAGTAAAATCCATTATTACCCTCCTTAATAAAAATCATTATTTCCATAAGATATACTTTGATATCTATTTGCTACTTTTTGAAGTAATAGTCCTATTTCATTTATACATAGTGCAAACTGTTTCATTTCTTTGCATTCATCTGTTAGTTTACCTAATACCTTAGTAGCATCTTCACCTTGCCAACAAGTACTAAGTTCATTTAAAACACTATTAATCTTTTCTACTATTTCTCCAAATTCATCACCTTTATTAAATATTTGACTTCCTAAGGTTATTACTTCATCATAATTAATGTTTAAACCGTTCATATACCCTCCTACATTAAAATTAATTTAGTACCATTTTTTATTCCACTATCTCTAACATATGTATTGTTATCATATATTTTGGAATTATCTTTATCATATATTTTAAAGTTCTCGATATTTGATACATTACCATCATTAAATTCTTCAACTGAACTAATAAGATATTTTTTTATTGTTCCTATTTTTTTATTGATAGGAATATATACATCATATTCTTGCTCAATTTCTGGAATATAAACTAAAACTAATATTTTATTCATTATCTTACTCCTATCGTACTATAGTAATTATACCATATTTTTAGATTATAAAGCAATAAGTTTTACTTAATTAATTTACTTTATTAACTTTTTTTGATATAATAGATACTCCAAGGAGGGATACTATGCATATTATTATTTTATCTGAAACACAGTATAGAAATTATTCTGCAGTTCATAGTAAAAGAAATTATAAGCAAACTGTTGAATATGCTAATATGATGAAAAATTACGGATATGATAAAATGTTTTTAGGTTTAGTAGATGACTCTAATAATGTAATTGGTGCTACTGTAATTTTAGAAAAGAAATTATTTGGTAAATATAATTATGGGTATGCTCCAAATGGATTTTTAATAGACTTTGATGATGCTATTTTATTAGAGAATTTTACTAAGTATTTAAAAGAATTTTTAAAAGAACTAAATTTTATTTATATATCACTTGATCCTAATTTTGCTTATAGAATATATGGTAAAAATAATATTGTATTAAAATGTTATCCCAATATAATTGATAATATGGAAAGTCTTGGATATATAAAAAAAGGATTTAATAGTAAGTTTAAAAAATATAATGCTATATTACATGTAAATGATATTAAGGAAACATATAATAGTTTTAATAGAAATACTAAAAGAAAATTACAAGATAATGATATATTTAATTTAGATATTTATAAAGAAAATAATATTGATAAATTTTATAGTATGGTTATTAAAAAAAGTATTAGAAATATTGATTATTATAGAAATATGTTAAATTATTTTAATGATGATAATACTAAGTTTGAAATATATTTTGCTAAATTAAATACAGATAAGTATTTAGATAAATGTAGAAATATTTTATATAAAGAAAAAGATGTTAATAGCAATTATCAAGATTTAATTAGGGATGTTACTATAAAGAAAACAGATAAATTAATTGATGATAAGATTAAATCTGATAAAATAATTAACAAATATAAATCAAAAGTAATTGAAGCTTCCAATATTAGTTCAAAATTTAATGGTAGTGTTGATGTTGCTACAATTGCTTTAATTAAACAAGGTAATACTGTTTATTTTATTGAGGAAGGATATGAAGATAAATTAAGGAACATATACTCTCTTAGTATATTAAAATGGGAATTAATTAAAAAGTTTTATAAGGAGGGTTATACTAACTTTAATTTAGGATTTATTCCCTTGAATATTAAGGATAGTAAATATAAAGGAATATATTTATCTAAGATTGGATTTTCTCCAAGAATATATGAATATAGTGGTAATTATGATTTGGTTATAAATAAAATTATTTATAGTGTATTATCTAAATTTAAGATGATAAAGTAAAAGATAATAATTTAGTAATGTCTAAACTATTATCTTTTTTAATATATTTTATTTTTTATATCTATAAAATAGATACTGTCTTTATCTATATCATCACAAGTATAATTATCTATACTACCACATTCATTATATTTATCTATAATATTTGTTATATTAGTATACTCACTATAATTATCAGTTATTTCTAAGTCAGTGGTATTGGCAAATTCATTTATTTTGGTTATTGTGCCATCTTCTTTTACTAAGAAATAATTATATTCATTTTCATTTATTTTTACTTCTTTTATAAATAAGTATTTGCCTGTTAAAACACATCCAGTTGGATATCTTTTTATATATTTACTATTTTCATAAAAGTATATTGTTACTCTTCCTTCTTTAGTAATAGATATACTTTTTATTTTTCTATCAGATTCCTTTATAAAATTATTATTACTAAATATTTCATTTGAGTTTATTATATTATCCTTCATAGTAGCTTTATATTTATTTACAAATTCTATATAGGTTGATGCAGTTATATCTTTAATATCTGGTTTTTCACTACTTCCTTTTGATTTATATATAATAATGTATCCAACTGATAGAGAAATTAGTAATATTACTAATATTACTATTGTTAAAATTTCTATTTTTTTATTATTCATCTATAACACTTCCTATAATAATATTAAACTATTTTAGTAAATAAATCAATAGAAAAAGAAAAAAAGAACTAGTTTGAACTAGTTACTTTTTATTTTAATTATTCAATGATTTCTGTTACTTTACCAGCACCAACTGTGTGTCCACCTTCACGAATTGAGAATTCAGTTCCGTTTTCAACAGCGATTGGAGCGATTAATTCAACAGTGATTGATACGTTATCTCCAGGCATAACCATTTCAGTTCCTTCTGGTAATGTAATTACACCAGTAACATCTGTAGTTCTGAAATAGAATTGTGGTCTGTAGTTACTGAAGAATGGAGTATGTCTTCCACCTTCTTCTTTAGATAGAACATAAACTTCTGCTTTGAATTTTTTATGTGGATGAACACTTCCTGGTTTAGCAAGAACTTGTCCTCTTTCAACATCTTCACGAGCAATACCACGTAATAATACACCAGCATTATCTCCTGCTTCAGCAAAGTCAAGTTGTTTTCTGAACATTTCAATACCAGTAACAACAGTTTTCTTAGTATCTTTTAATCCAACGATTTCAACTTCGTCGTTAAGTTTTAACATACCACGTTCAACACGTCCTGTAACAACTGTTCCACGACCAGTGATTGTGAATACGTCTTCAATGCTCATTAAGAATGGTTTGTCGTTATCTCTTACTGGAGTTGGAATCCATTCATCAACAGCATTCATTAAGTCTTCAATTGCTTTTACAGCTTCAGGATCTCCTTCAAGAGCTTTTAATGCAGATCCTCTGATTACTGGAGTATTATCTCCATCATAACCATATTCAGTTAATAATTCTCTGATTTCCATTTCAACTAAGTCAAGTAATTCAGGATCATCAACTTGGTCACATTTGTTCATAAATACAACCATTCTAGGAACTCCAACTTGTCTTGATAGTAAGATGTGTTCTCTTGTTTGAGCCATAGGT
>ULNY01012388.1_pt1 | contig 30705 bp, 32 predicted proteins | sample 1952071 | NCBI WGS metagenome assembly ULNY01 (sample SAMEA4835589, study PRJEB28245) | human gut metagenome | biome: gut microbiome; material: fecal sample | place: Denmark | collected 2008 | reverse complement strand
GCGAAGAAGCTCGATGCAAACGATGTTTTCATATAGTCATCCGCTTTCAAAAACACAATTATTAACTCGACTTTTTGACAGGCAGTGTATCAACAATGATTTTTCCGATATATCAATATAAATATAGTTGAGTTATTAAAAAGATATTATATTAGTCGAATTTCGAATGATCAATTCTGTTTCATATTGACAGAAAACATGAGGGCAATTAGGATGCTGAATTCTTTCAAGAATTTGTCTTGCAGCAGCAATACCTAGATATTTCTGAGGAGTGCTTATGGTTGTCAATGACGGTGAAATTCTGGAAGCAGCAGGGATGTTATCAAATCCAACAACACATATATCTTTGGGAATCTGGAAACCAAGGAACTGCAGTGCGTATATCAACTGGATAGCAGTCCAGTCATTTCCGCAGATGAATACATCTGGCAGTGATATCATAGCTTGCAAATTATTAACTGTGGTCTGAAAATTCCGAAAATCCTCCGGCGTTTGATGAAGAAGGCAATTCTTCTGATTAAGTGGAAGCTGATGTTCAGCAAGACACTCGGATAAGGCATTATAACGTTCCTGGAATCCACGGCTTACATTAGGGGAATAGAGGTCTCCAACAAAACCAAAGCTTTCAGCTCCTTTTTCTATAAGTTGATTAATTATTTTTTTTAGATTCTTTTTACTTTCCATTGTGACTACATCTATTCCATTTAGTTCTTCAAACGGAACATTTGGCATATCTACAGATACAATTGGAAGATTAAATTGTGAGAGGGCATCGCATACAACTTTATCACAGATCTCAACAAGAATAATTCCTTTGATAGAAGAATCAGAAATAGTTTGTGGGAAATTGAGTTGTTTTAGATCACTGTCGGACATGATACTGATTGCCAGATGATAATTCGCATTTGAAAGAATCGATTCAATTCCTCGTAAAACGGTGGTCCAAAATTCGGAGTCGGAAGCGTAAGTTCTGGTAAGGAAAAGAATCGTCCCATTGCTGCCTGTTTCGGAGGCAGGTATGACAGGGGTGGCGAAAGTGGCTTTTTTATAACCAAGCTTAGAAGCTGTCTTTATAACCAGATTTCTTGTATTTTCAGATACCTCAGAACTGTTTTTTAAGGCTTTTGAAACAGTATTTCTGGAAAGCCCCAGATGATCAGCAATATTTTGAATGGTACATTTCATAGTAAACTCCTTTTATATTGTATTTATATGCTTTAGATATAGTATAACACAAAATGCACGAATTGCAAACAATACAACGTAAAAACAAAATGCACAAAATGCACGGAAAAAGAAGAAAATAATATAAATAATGCACAAAAAATGTGAGGCTAAAATATAGAAAAGAGGGAAAAGGAGAAAATACTGTGCAAAAACTTGAAACAATGCAAAGAATATGATAATGTAAATGCATGAAACGAAACGTGCAAATGGTGCAAAAAGGAGGGTAAAAATGAGGCAATTATTTTATAAACAAAAGGAGGGTAAAAATGGGGCGATTATTTTATAAACCAGAAAATGCCTGGGTTGGTGATTTGATTCCATATTATGAAAACGGAACCTATTATGGATTTTATCTTCATGATCCAAGAATACGTGATAAAGAATATGCCGAAGATACTACATGGCATCTGATTGAGACCAAAGATTTTGTTAATCTGGATTATAAAGGTGAATCAATTGCAAGAGGTGGTATTCATGATGCCAACAAGAACGCATATACAGGATCGGTTATCAAATGTGAAAAAGATGGATTGTATCATGTTTTTTATACCGCTTATAATGAGGATTTTAAACTTCGCGGTAAAACAATTCAATCTGTAATGCAGGCCACAGGGAAAAATTTGGAAAATTTGGAGACAGTAAAAGATTTTTTGTTTGTCTCAGATGGAAAACAGTATGAAGAGTTTGACTGGAGAGACCCTTTTGTTTTTTGGAATGACGAAGACCAATGCTATTATATGCTGTTGGCGTCAAGAGTGACGAACAGAGGAGATCTCAGGGGTGGATGCATTGCATTGTGTAAGTCCGAAGATTTAATAAACTGGACTTATGAGAAACCTTTTTATGATCCGAAAATGTATATTACTATGGAATGTCCTGAACTGTTTAAAATGGGCGAATATTGGTATCTGGTATTTTCAACATTTTCAGATCAGTTTACAACACATTATCGTATTTCGAAAAACTGGAATGGCCCATGGGAAATACCTGATGATGATGTTTTTGATACAAGAGCTGATTATGCAATCAAGACTGCTTCTGATGGCAAAAGACGATTTGCTTTCGGATGGATAGCGAGCAAATATGGAAATACTGATTTTGGTCCATGGGAATGGGGCGGAACAATGAATTTTCATGAAATAATTCAGAATTCGAAAAACGGAGAACTTAGAATTAAAGCTATTCCGGAAGTGCTGGATTATTTTTCGAAAGAGATTGAATTGAAAAAAGAAACTTTATATAACTGCAAGATGGTACAGGCGCAGGATGGAGTCAGCGTTGAAAGTGATACGCTGGGGGCTCTTTTATATCCTTTAGAAGGTGATACTTTTGCGTTGGATATGGTAATAAAGCCTGAGAGATACCATGAATTTGGAATTGCGTTACATGTGGATAAAGAACTCGAAACGGGTTATTTCTTACGTATGAACCCTAAAAATCAATTAGTTGCATGGGATATGTGGCCAAGAGGAGAACAGGGAAGATATCAGTGGCAGATAAAGGGAGATGTTCCTTATCAGATAGAAACTGCAAGAAAACTGCCAAAAGCGGAAGAATATCGAGTTCACATCATAAAAGAAAAAGATATCTGCGTAGTGTATATTAATGATGAAATTGTTCTTTCGACCAGGATGTATAATCATAAAGATGGTTATGCAGGTATTTATGTAGTACAAGGCAATGTAAAATTAATTCAATATAAAGAAAAAAGGAGCGAGTAATATGAGGAAAAAGATAATTAGTGCTATGTTGGCATTGTGTATGGCTGGTAGCTTATTAACAGGATGTGGGACGTCTGCTGATGCAGGAAAGAAAAGTAAAGACAGCGGGGACGTTACTACCGTAAAATGGTTTACGTCAAGACCGGTAGACGGAGCAATTGATCAGGTAATGCATGAAATCGCAGATGAATACAGTGAGAAGATGGGTGGAAAATGGAAGATTGAATTTGAAACTACAGCTGATAGACCATCATATTTGCAGAAACTGAAAACATTGATTGCAGGTGGAAATATGCCGGATATCATTGATATTGACGCAGATCCGTATTGCCAGGAACTGGTTGATGCAGGAATGCTTGTAGATGTAAAAAAATTCCTGAAGGATAATGGTAAATATGATAGTTTTTATCCGACTGCTCTGAAATATCAGGAATTTACAGACGGATCCATGTATACACTTCCATTGGAATATCATGTTGAAATGACCTGGTATAATAAGGAAATTTTTGACAAATATGGTTTATCAGTACCGAAAACTATGGATGAGTGGCTGGATGTATGTAAAACGTTGAAGGAAAATGGAGTAACACCAATTTCAGTAGATGGTGTTGACAGATGGCCGGTACAGAGATATCTGGCAATGATGCCGTTTAGAGAATCTGGTAACGATTATATTATCAATCTTCGTGATGGAAAAGAAAAAATGGCCGGAGATGAAGGTAAAGAGGCAGCAACATTCATGAAGAATATGGGACAGTATTTTAATGATGGATTTGCAGCAACGGATTATGCAACTGCACAGTCGATGTTCCTGGATGGAAAATCCGCAATGTACTACATTGGTGATTGGGAGATTGCAGCTATGCAGGACGCTTATAAAGCTGGAAAAATAGATTATTTCTATCTTCCAACTATCGAAAACGGAAAAACAGATGCAAGTGAATTTTGCGTAAACTCTGGAATCGGAATGGCATTCAATGCAAAAACATTTGATGCAAAAACCAAAGACTTTATACTTTACGTACTGGATAACTATGGTGAAAAATATGCAGCAAAACAGCAGATGTCACCAATCAAAACAGAACTTCCGTCAGATGTAGAATTCTCAGATCTGTATCTTAGAATTCGTGATGATATGGATAAAACAGGTGCGCAGTTCCTGAAACCATGGGATACATATCTGGATGCAGATACTAATACAACTATGCAGGATAATTTATTGCTTCTTGCATCCGGGGATATGTCAGTTGATGATTTCTGCAAACTGATAGATGATTCTATTGCAACCAACGCGAAAAACTAAGGATGTTTGATGTCTGGGAGAAGACTCTCCCAGACATCCTGTATTTAAAACCATGGAGGGCAATATGGGCGTAATTAAGAACAAAAAATGGTTTTTTATATTTTTATTACCTGGACTGTTATTTTATATTTTGTCAGTTTTTTATCCAATTGAAGAGTCTATTAGGCTAAGCTTTATGGAATGGAACGGAATTGGTGATAAAACTTTTGCAGGTCTGCAAAATTATGTTACAATGTTTCATGATCCAACATTTTATAAATCATTTTTAAACAATCTGATTTATCTTCTTATTGTGGTAGTTATGCAGCTTGGAATCGGACTTATTTTTGCTGTATTACTGACTTTTATGAAAAAACATGTGACATTTGTTAAGACTTTATACTATGTTCCTTGTATTATCACAACTGTAGCTATCGCACAGCTGTTCAGAAGTATGTATGCAACAGAACCTATGGGGCTGATAAATCAGTTTTTTCAGGCTATAGGAATGGAAGGAATGGTTACTTCCTGGCTGGCAAATATTCACACTGCACTTATGGCAGTGTCAGTGCCAGAAGGCTGGAGATTTACAGGAATGTATATGGTTATTTTTTATGCAGCGTTAATTTCGCTTGATCCATCTGTATACGAAGCAGCAAAAGTCGATGGTGCAACAGATTTCCAAATTCTGTTAAAAATAAAACTTCCATTGATTAAGGATATTATTCTTCTGACTCTTACTATGTGTTTGACAGGTGCGCTGAGAGGATTTGATATTCCATTTCTTCTTACAAGTGGAGGACCGGGAAATGCAAGCGAGCTGCTCTCTACATACATGTATAAGAAAGCATTTTCCAATAACCAATATGGTTATGGTAGTGCTCTGGCAGTGTTTATCATTATTGAAAGTATGTTGGTGGTATTTATACTTCGTAAAATATTTTCAGAGCGGAAGGAGTGTAAAGAATCATGAAAAAGAAAATTGGAAAAATTGTATTTGCGGTAGTTATTCTTGCCTTTCTGCTTATTCAGGTTTATCCTATAATATGGCTTTTTATGGCAAGTGTTAAGCCGACGATAGAATTGTCTACAACGCCGTTTGCTTTGCCGAAAGTGGTGACATTTGAAAACTTTATAAAGGTATTTTCAGATGGGAAAATAGGCATTTATATGTGGAATAGTTTAAAAGTAACGGGAATCTCACTGATTCTGATTATTTTTCTCAGTTCGACAGTAGGCTATGCATTGTCAAAATTCAGAATACGTGGAAAAAAACAAATTTATAAATTTTTTACGTTCGGAATCATGGTGCCAGTACAGATTACATTGATTCCACTGTTTATTTTCTATAGTAAAATGGGAATCTTGAATACAAGTTTTTCACTGATTTTACCACAGGTTGGATTTGCTCTTCCTCTGGCTGTGATGATGTTTGTAAGTTTCTATGATTTTGTTCCGGATGAGCTGGTTGAGGCGGCTATTGTAGATGGATGTAATCCAGGTGTTACATTTATAAAAATTGTGTTTCCATTGGCACGAAATACAATAATTACAATTGCATCCATGTATAGTATTCTTATATGGAATGATTTTATTTTTGCAAATACATTTATCAGTGACAGTAATGCAAAAACAGTTGCAATGGGATTGAAGGATTATGTGGGAGCATTTGGTAATGTAGACTGGGGTTTAACATTTGCAGCTATCGTTATATCTATACTTCCACCACTTATTATTTATTTTGCACTTAATAAATGGGTTACTGCAGGTATGACAATGGGAGCAACTAAAGGTTGATAAATAGAATGATATTAGGAGGATATGAAATGATATTTCCGGGAGATATCTCAAAGATGCCCTATCTGACACATGGGAAAAGCAGAGCAATTAATGCTGAGAACAGGACAGGAGAAAAAGGAAAAGGCGGGATGGCAGCCAGCCCGCTTGGACCTTCACGTAAGGGAAGCCCGTGTTTGAATAATATTCAACCGGGACAGGAAGAATTTTTGGCAGATATTGAGGGACCAGGTGTGATACAGCATATATGGATAACTGTTGACAGTAAGACCTCGGAAGGTGACTGTTTTGTACTGAGGGATCTGATTATGCGAATGTACTGGGATGGAGAAGAGAATCCGTCGGTAGAAGTGCCATTGGGTGATTTCTTCTGTTGTGGATTTGGACAGGAATGTATTGTGAATTCTGCTATTATAACTGTTGTTCCATCGCGAGGACTTAATTCTTATTTTGCAATGCCATTTCATAAACATGCTCGCATTACTATTGAGAATCAGCATAAAAATCCAATACCGGCTTTTTTTTATCAGATTGATTACTGCCTGTATGATTCGCTTCCAGAAGACACTTCTTATTTTCATGCTCAGTGGAGAAGGCAGGCAATCACTGAAATTGGAAAAGATTATGTTATTCTTGATAATGTAAAAGGAAGTGGCCATTATGTAGGTACTTATCTGGGACTTTCAGCTTTGCAGAGGTACTGGTGGGGAGAGGGTGAAGTTAAATTCTACATTGATGGAGATGAAAAATATCCAACAATATGTGGAACAGGAATGGAAGACTATTTCGGAGGTTCCTGGAGTTTCGCATCAAATGAAAATGGCAGAATTGTAGAACAGAATTATTCTACCCCATATTTGGGATATCCATTTTATTCCAGACATGATTCACTTGTTTGGAATCAATATCATAATGATGATTGTCCGCCAATGCGTGGATTTTACAGATGGCATATCCCTGATCCTGTATTTTTTGAGGAAAATCTGAAAGTAACGGTACAGCAAATAGGGGTTAGTCATAATGGATTGTTTGAGCGACAAGACGATCTTTCAAGTGTGGCATACTGGTATCAGAGTGAACCTCATCAGAAGTTTAAAGAACTACTACCGGTAGAGAAGAGATGGCCAAGATAAATGTTATAGGAAAAGTCCTGCATTACTTTTTACGAGTGAGGCGGGACTTTTGTGAGTGTTATTTGATCGGTTCAAAATCAACAGCGAGAGTGTAATATAAAGTGCGGTATCTTTAAGAAAGAAGTTTCAGGATTAAATATGGCAGAAATAAAGAACTCGGAATCAGATATGAGCACTCAGCAGAAAGCTGAGCAGGACTGATTCAACATTGCTGCTGTGAATTGAGATTCCAAAGCGTTTTTGAAGGATATACATTTGACAAATTACAGATTTATTTTCAGCTACGATGGCACCCGCTATCACGGCTGGGAGAGCCAATAAAAGTTATAAAAAAGATGAAACAGACTGATAACTTCAAGTTTGCAGAATTTGACCAAAATAAAACCAGTTCGTAAAATGATATTTTTACGAACTGGTTTTTGCGTTGCATTTTCAAATGATATTTATCTATTTTGTAATTAACCAAAATATCTGTCAAGAAGTCCCTTAAGGGCTCTTCCGTGTCTAGCCTCGTCACGAGCCATCTCATGAACTGTATCATGGATTGCATCAAGGTTGTTCTTCTTAGCACATTTAGCAAGGTCAGTCTTTCCTGCTGTAGCACCGAACTCACAGTCAACTCTCCAAGCGAGGTTGTCCTTTGTAGTAGCCTTCATGTTAGGCTGCATCATATTGGAATGATACATTTTTTTCGGCCAATTTTTCGGACAATCGGTCTAAGTTATAATGTCTGTCAAATTGTATTTCGGCCAATTTTCGGACAATTTTTTTGGAGGAATATTATGTCAGATAATAGTAAGGTCAAAGGAGTATATCAATTAGATAATGGATATTGGGGATATAGATTCACGATGATTGTTAATGGTAAGACTGTATCTCAAAGAAGAGTAAAAGATGAAAGTGGTAATCCATTTAAGACAGAAAAGAAAGCAGAAAAAGCAAGACTACTTGCAATGGCAGAGGAACAGACAAAAGCCAATAAGCCACAAACAAAGATTATTCAATCAAGAACATTTGAAGAGGTGTATAAAGAATATTGTGATAATGGCAGGTATGGAAAAGCTTATGCAACTATAAAAAAGCAGGATAGTTTATGGAATAATCACATAAAGGATAAATTCGGCAAAAGATGCATATGTGATGTAACAGTTGCGGAGATAAATGATTACTTGGATTATTTGTATCATGTTGAAAACAGGGCATATACATATACAGAGTCATTTTTAAAGATGTTCTATCTTATATTCGGACAAGCATATACAAGAGGTCATTTGTCATTGGAAGATTATGATAGGATGTGTAACAACAAAGATACCAAAATTCATATGCCTAAAATGAAAACGGATGAAGATACAGATATTGTATACTTTAACAAAAAAGAAATAAAAAAGTTAGATGAATATTTTGCTGATACTAATGCAGAAATGGCATATATGTTAGGTAAGTACTGTGGATTGCGTATCAATGAATGTTATGGATTAATATGGGATGATATAGATTTTGAGAATGGAGTAATAAATATTCAACGTCAGATGTCATATCAAGATGGCATAATTAAATTAGTGCCGTTAAAGACCCATAATGCAAAAAGAAAAATTTATATGAGCAAAACGCTTCTTAAATATTTAAAAGAACAAAAAGAAAAGAGAGTTGAATACCAAAATGAGATGTTGAAGCAGAGGGTACAAAATGCGAAAAATATTACAAGTACGGATGATACTATAACATCATCATTAGAATTAGTTAATACGTTGCCAAATGGAAAAATACAGACTGTTAATTCCATGAAATACCATGCACAAAAGATTAAAAAGATGTATGGAATAACCTTTAAATATCACTATCTAAGACATACTTATGGAACTATGTTAGCGACACTAAATACTCCTGAATATCTTTTATGCAACCAAATGGGGGCATAGTAGCAGTAATGTCACACATAAATATTATGTGGCTATATCTGAACAAGGAGTAAGAGGATTAAAAAGAAATCTGGACAAAATTAAATAGATTAAGAAAGGTAAGGACTACGATTGTGGTCCTTATTTTTATGAAAAAATTTAAAAAATTTAAAATAAAATGTCCGAAAAGTGGCAGTAAAAACGATACTATATATAGAGGAATAATTACTCACAACATAATATATATAGAAAAGAGGTGTTTTTTGCTAATGAATAAAAGAAATCAAATGCAGGTTGTTATGCCGGATGATACGCTGGATGAATATGTATCTAGTTTGATTACATATGACCTTTTAGAGGAATTAGCTGATAATGGCATGGTTGAAAGCTATATTGATGAGCTTATCTACGATTGTATAGATAATGGGTATTCTGAGGAATGGTGCTGGACAGAGCTTAAGCAACGTATTGTTGATGAATATAGTCTTTATGATTATGTAAAGAGTGATGATGATTATGAAAAAAATATTTAAAAAGCTAATCTCATCAGGAATATTGATTCAGCCATTTGTACTTATTGCAATATTGATATTAATACATTTAAATAAGTTGGACTATTGGCTTGATGTCAGACAGAACTGGAGCTTAATTATAACTGTATCATTTATACCGGTTGTATATATGTGGTTAGATGATTTAGGCAGTCCAACAGAAAAGAGAGCATTTAAGGGGAAAGAAAAAAATCAATACCCAAAAGTGAACAAGGCTATGCTTTCGGATAAACCAAAAGGTGTGATATTTGGTAAGGATGTAAATACAAATAAATACGTGGTCAAGGATGAAAAAGCAGATGGCAATGTAATGATACTCGGCGGTACAGGTTCAGGTAAATCTAGTTGTTTCATATTGGATTATCTTGTACAAAAAGATAAAAAGGCAGCCTGTTTCGTCATAGACATAAAAGGCGAATTATCATTTAAAAGCACAATGTATGGTGATTCAAAGATACACATGTTTAATCCACAAGACAGATACAGCTATGGCTATAATCCTTTTTATATGTTGAATGAGGATAGTAATAATCAGAAGATACTTGAATGTATGCAGTTAATTGCATTTAGTTTAATTCCAATGCCTGCCAATATAACGGACCCATTCTGGAAAAATTCTGCAAGAAATCTATTAACCGGATTTTTAATCTACTTCTATAATCAGGGATTCACTAATTTTATCTCTATTATTGATGAAATATTATCAAAGCCTATTCAGGTGACAATTCAAAAAATAGTAGAGACAGCGAATCCCGCTTCGGCAGAATATAGATATATTATTCAATTTTCAGGTATGGCAGAGGAAACATTGGGCGGTATTCAAAGCGAGGTCATTAATCATATATTACTTTTTTCAAATGATGCAGATATACGATATGCCATGAGAGACAATCCTAATAAAGTTAATCCGTTAATGTTAAATAATGAAGAGAGCATTTACCTTGTTTTGAAAGAAGAAAAGCTGTCGGCATATTATGATTTACTGCAACTAGTTGTTAATCAAGTACTGGCAATGGTTGAGCAACGTGATGAAACAAAAGAAGAATTAAATTACATATATGTTATTTTAGATGAATTTGCAAGATTGGTAAGTCAAGGCAAATTAGCAAAGATATATGAATCAATAAAAACCATGAGGTCAAAGAATACAAGGCTTGTCATGGTATCACAGAGTATTGATGCTCTTTTGGTCAGTTACAGCGAGCCAGAGACAAATGATATACTTTCTAACTGCTCATACATAGTGGTGCTACAGGCTACCACTTCAAAAACACAGAAGCAGATTGTTGAATGGTGCGGTAAATTCAAGGAAAGAAAAACATCATGGAATGGTGAAGGTAAAAGTAGAAAAGCATCCGTATCATACAATGAGCAGGCTATTATTTCAGAATCCGACCTTATGACTCTGACTGCCACCGGAGATGCAATACTTATTAGTCCGTATGGGTATAATCGAGTAAAAAAAGTGCCGTACTATAAAGATAAATATTTGGCTCCACTCTCAAAAGAATGTGTTGAATTTAATAAAAAATATTTAAGCGACAAGGAGAAACTGTGATGTATGTAGATATATATGAGGGGCGTGTATATGCTCCAGATGATTATAAAATCTTAGATGATACGCTTGATGCTAGTGTATGCTATGCTGGTATTGTAGCAGAAAAGTATAACAGTATACCTCATTTTATTTTCTTTTCAAATAAGAAAATATCTGAATTTAGTAAATCGGATGAAGAAAGAATATATGAATTGTGCGCAACTATAAATTCTGATGTTGAGAAGATACATAATAATGAGATAAAGGCAATTATAAATGATGGAAAAATATTTAACGGAAAGGAATATGACCTATCGAAGAGATTAGGCATATTTGCAATTCCTGATGTAAAAAATAAAGAAAATTTATACCTAAATTTAGTAGGTATTATAAGAGGAGAAAAAAATAATGGATAATAATTTAGATTACAGAGTATTTATGAATCAATTTACATATGAGCTTCAACAAGTAATGAATGAATACTGCGAAGATGAAAGCTATAGCGTTGATTTGATTCGGGATAAAATAAAAGTGGATGGGGAGGAAAAGGATATATTGACAGTATGCTATTCTGATTCAAATTTAGGACCTATCCTTTATTTTGAAGATAAATATTTTTGGTACCAAGATGGACATACAATAAATGATTTGGTCAATTTGACAATGAAACAGCTTGAATGTTTAAAAGAAGATGTGCCATTGGATGAACCTTTTACACAGAAAAACATTAATGAAAAGATATATCTCGAACCGATGAACTTTGAAAAGCATAAGGAGTATTTAAAGGATATGCCTTATGAAAAAGTAGGCGATGTAGCGTTGATTGCGAGATATATGATTGATGATGCAAACATGTTTAATATCAGATATGATTTTTGTAGATATGTAAGAATGTCACCGCAGGAGATTTTTGAGATTGCACATAAAAACACCGACAAAGACCAGTATGTATGCAAAAAAGTATCGGATATACTTGCAGACATATTAAGGGAAAATGGTATGAGTGATTTTTACATTAGCGATTTTATCACAGAAAATCTTTCTGTCTCTTTATATGCACTCTCTAATCAAGTAGGGTATATGGGGGCATCAGCTATCACTAGTAAAACTGCACTGGATATTGCGTTTGAGAAGATGAAGCTTGATTATCCTGACATGCAAAGTATGTATATGATGGTCAGTACTAAGGATGAAATAATGCTTGTACCTGATAAAGAGGTAAAGGATGTAAATGAGCTTAAAAACATACATATGAGTGTACAAGCGGAAAACCCAGAAGAATGTATTACTGAACATGTGTTTAACTACAACGGATATACAAAAAAGCTGACAATATCAGATGTACCCAAAAAAGAGCGTGAACAGAAAGAAATTGATTTAAGTAAAAAAACTATTAAAGCAAGATAGGAGAAAAATTAAATGCGCGAATTATATAGTATGTATTTAAGATTAAAAGACCACAAGGATTATCAGGATTATATGTTTAATCCGGATGCTGTGGAGATAGAGGTAACAAAAGATGAACGATACGAACATGAAGTCAATCTCGACAGTACAGATTGATGAGATAACAAAGAAGCTCGAAGAGGGTGTTAAAGCCCTCTTTGATAGCGAAAAATATATGAATTATTTGAAAGTTATGTCTAAATTTCATAATTATAGCTTTAATAATTCGCTTCTTATAGCTATGCAGATGCCACAGGCAAGTCTTGTGGCAGGCTACTCCAAATGGAAAACCACATTCCATAGACAGGTAGAAAAAGGTCAAAAAGCAATAAAAATCATAGCCCCATCCCCTTATAAAATTGACAAAATCCAAGACAAAATAGACCCTGATACAAACAGACCAATGCTTGATTCAAGCGGAAATACAATAAAAGAAAAGGTAAAAGTAGTGATACCAGCCTACAAGGTTACAAATGTGTTTGATGTGAGCCAAACATCAGGGGAGCCAATACCAAGCCTTGTTAATGAACTGTCCGGGGATGTCGAGGAATATAACAAATTCATTGAAGCTATTAAAAAAACATCTACAGTACCTATCAAATTTGCAGAAATAGATACAAGTGCAAAGGGTTACTATAATATCGAAGATAAATGTATTGTTATAAAAGATAATATGAGTGAAGTACAGACAGCAAAGACATTGATACATGAGATTGCACACAGTATATTACATGAAAAAGATACTGGAATTGAAAAAGAAGCAGATAGGAACACAAAAGATGTACAAGCTGAGTCAGTTGCATATGCTACTTGTCAACATTTCAATATAGATACTACAGATTATTCATTTGGATATATTGCCGGATGGTCAAGCGGTAAAGAGGTTGAAGAGCTGCGGAACAGTATGAATGTGATTAGGCAGACTGCATCAGATTTGATAAATGGTATAGAGAAAAATTTGTCTATGCTTATGGAAAAAGAAAACGATTACTCAATTACATTTTTTGCCACTTCTAATGCGGAGTATCCTGACCAAGGCGAAATGTATGAAACAGAAAATATTGATGAAGCAATAAACCAGTACAAAAAGATGATTGATAATCATTCAAAGGGAATATCTGGTATTGGCTTTACATATAAGAGCAAGAATAAAGAAGATATTTATAATGATAGTCAGATGATGCTTGTTTCTGGCAATAAGCTATGTTTGGATGTTCTTGAAATAGATAAATTCAAAGACATAGAACAAATCAAATCTAGTATTAATTCTATTCAAAATAAAATTCCACATATAATAAATCCAACAGAACAAAAGACACACAGTAAAGGAAAGAGCAGGTAGGGATGATGCTTTATGCATTGTCTCTATTTGATAAAGGAGAACACAGAATGAGTAAAGAATATACAGAATTACAATTAAAACATCAACAGCAGATGAGAGCAAACAGAGAAGCGGAGAAATTAAGAAAGGCAAGGACACACAGGCTTATTGTAAGGGGAGCAATAGTCGAGAGTCTTATTCCTGATGCAGATATAATGAATGACGATGAATTTCAACAGATAATCTATGATGCATTAAATAGGAATGAGACTATTGAGACAAGCCGTCTGCAAGACACCTGCGGTAGCAACCTTCGGTAGAACGCGCTTCACAATATCTCTGATGTTGTGTGTAAGTGCGCTATTTGTCACGTATGTGACCAAATAGACAGTTACAAATATATATATTAATATGAACAGAAAAAGATATATAAAATTACAGAAGTATAATAAGTAATACACTTTACTAATAAAAAAAATAGATTATATTCTATATTGTTTTCATATAATTGGAAACATTTCTAAGACCAAAACCATAATCTTTATAGACATAGTTTTCACATAAATGAAAACATTTCTAATATAAAAATCACAATCAATATAAATATTGTTTTCACATAATTGGAAACATATTTCTAAAACTTAATATAAAAACAAAAGAATGTTGTCATATAACTGCAAACAAATATTTAAAGAAAGATACAAGTATCTATGAATATGTTGTCATTTATGTGAATACATTCATTTGAATATAGGAGTATATATTAATATGGCAATTTTTCACTTCAAGGTTAAAATAATCAACAGAAAATCAGGCAGAAGTGCCGTGGCAAGTGCTGCATATAGGTCAGGAGAGAAGTTGATAAATGAATATGATGGACTGGAACACGATTATACCAAAAAGCATTACATCGAATATAAAGAAATCATGTTACCGGACTGTGCGCCAAAAGAATACAAAGATAGAAATACCTTATGGAACGCTGTAGAAAAAATTGAAAAATCAAATATGGCAAGGCTATCAAGAGAATTTGAAATTGCGCTACCAGTTGAGCTATCACAAGAACAGCAGATAGAGGTATTACAAAACTTTATAAAAGATGAAATCATACCTTTAAATTTGTGTGCTGATATATGTATACATAATCCACCAGTAATGAATGATTATAAACAGCCTATAGATGCTACCGGGCATCCGACAAAAGATAAAGATACAATGATATTCCGTAATCCTCATGCTCATGTGATGGTTACAATGCGCCCACTGGACGAAAATGGTAAATGGGAAAAGAAGTCAGAAGTTGAGTACATATGTAAGCGTGGGGATGAAGAAAAAAGATTTACAGCAGAAGAATTTAATAAGGAAAAGGACAATGGATGGGAAAAGCAATATAAGTACGTGAATGGAAAGGAAAAAGTATGGCTCACTAAATCAGAGGGAGAAGCTCTCGGACTGGAAAGGGTTAATCGTTCACCACGTACCACAAAGGGCGGCAGGATTAATCCTAATGTATCATATATCAATGATAGGGCAAGAGTCTTTGAATGGCGCAAATATTGGGAAATGGTTGTTAATGATAAATTTAAGGAATTGGGATTGGATATAAGTATTGACCATAGGTCTTTTAAAGACCAAGGCAGAGATGAGTTACCATCATATCATATGGGGCCTCAGGCTACAAACATAGAAAGAAGAGCAGAGCGAGAACTTTTAGAGGGCAAGGATGAAATACAGATTGTTCATTCAGATATAGCCTTGATTAATAAACAAATAAAAGAACATAATAAATTTGTTGTAGAATTACGGAAATCAATAGAATATCTCACAAAGGCAGCGAAAGACCATTTAGATAATACATTAAGAAAGATGCAGAGCATACGAGTGCAGTTGATAGGCAATACCTATGAAAGTGATGCTATGTCGGTACTTTTTCATAAGTTATCAGATGCACTTATACCGAACAGAAACAAGCTATCTTTATATAAGAAAGAACTTGAACATAACAGAAATCAAAATCAGAAACTATATGCCGAAATAGAAAAAATGCAAAATAATTTAAACTCTGTCACTATTTTAAATTTGAATAAAAGAAACAAAATAAAAAATAAAATATTAGATTTACAACACGATATTGATATGAATAATAAAGAATTACTTGATATTCAGAATAAATATGATATACATTCAAATAATGATTTTATCAGATTACAAAACGAAATTAATAATAGACAGAATGAATATGATAAATTATCATTGGAAATCAGTAAAATTGATAATGATAATAAAGGTCTTATCAATTATTATAAAACTTTATATGACAATATATGGGATGAATATATTGATAATGAGGATAACACCATTAATATAAAATATGAAAATATTCTGAGAGATAAATTGATATTTAAATATGGTATTAATTATAACGAAGATAAATTTATAAATGCCCAAAACCAAATTGATAAGCAATTACAATATATAATGGGAAGTAGTACAGATGATATTATGAAGAATAAAACTCATAAATTTGCTAGACATTAGAAATACCAGAAGCAATAAAGGTGCCTAAAACCCTTGATTTATAAGGGGCGACAATATATCTGTATGGGAGACCCATAATACTTTTGTGTCTCTAATATGATATTACTATCTCATTGATTTCTTATTTGTTCTGCCTAATAAGTAGTCAACAGATACACCATAATAATCAGCTAACTTTATAAGAATTGTTGTTGGTATATCACGTTGTCCTATTTCATACCGTGCGTATGAAGATTGTGTGATACCTAACACATCTGCAATTTGTAATTGTGTTAAATCTTTATCCTCTCTTAAATCTCTGATGTGAGGATATCGTACTATATCCATCATAAATATTACCTCATTTGTGTAATTATATGAAATAAATAGATATGATATTAAAATATATGACAAAACGTCATAAAAAAATGTAAACATATAGACCTATGGTACCATATGGTGTATAATACACTTATAATGGTTTAGGATTTGGAATAAATGTACCTAACTAAAAGGAAAGGAAACATATACAATGAAAAAGAAAATTATTATGACATTACTTGCTTCTACATTAATAGTTGGTTCTATGACTGGATGTGGTAGTACAAAACTTACTAAATCATCTATTACTATTGAGCTTGGTAATGAGGATGCTATTAAAATATCTGATTTTATGGATTTAGATAAGAATGAACTTAAATCAGCTAAACTTAATACAAAAGATGTTAATTTCTTTAAAGAGGGTAATTATAAGGCTACTATCTCTTATAAAGATAAAGACTATGATATTAAGGTAAAGGTAAAAGATACTGTTGCTCCTAAGATTACTGTTTCTGATAATATTGTTGTTCAGACTAATAATCCATTACATATGTCTGATATTATTACTAATGTTACTGAATTATCCGGTAATATTGATGCATCATTTAAAGATAAGCCTAAGTCTGAAAGTACAGATAATACAGAGAGTGTATCTGCAACAGAAAATACTGAAAGTACAGAAAGTGGTAGTGCATCAGTTATTGCTGTTGGTGGATGTAATTTAAAACATAATGATGAGATTACATATAGTAAGAGTGGTGATTATGATAATACTATTACTGTAACTGATGATGCAGGAAATAGTACTGATATTGATATTAAAATATCTGTTATTGATGCTCCTAGTATTAATGGTATTTCCGATAAAACAGTAACAGTTGGTGATACTATTGATTATTTAAGTGGTGTAAGTGCTGTAGATGGAAAAGGTACTGATATAACAGGTAATATTGAAGTAGATAGTAGTAAAGTAGATGTTAATACGCCAGGTACATATCAGATAACCTATAAAGTAACAGATAGTTATGGATTTAGTACCGGAGCTAATTGTAATATAACAGTGAATGAGAAAAAAGATGAAGTAGCTGATAATACATCAGATGGAAATGATAATACAACAACATCTGATAAGGGAAATAAAAAGAGTAGTAAGAAGAATAAAGGAAGTAATAGTAATACTGCTTCTAATAACAATAGTAGTTCTAATAATAGTGGAAGTAATTCATCAAATGGAAGTACAAATACTGCAAATAGTGAGCCTAATGATGGAAAGAAAACATTTACAAGTCCTTTTGGAGAAACTATAAGGACAAATCCAAATAATTATAAGTATGATACAAAATATGCAGCAGAGTTTTATCCTAAAGGATTTTGGGCTAATGGAGAATGTACTAAGTTAGACGAACTGAGCGATGCCATACAAGGTAGAAATGAAGCTGCTGCAAGATATATGTTAAAAGGTGGCGACCCTGATATGACACAAGAATGGTTTGACCAACATTATTTATCAGATGAAGATTTCTATGCTAAATATGGATGGCATTTATCTAAATATCAGCAGTAAATAAATAATAACATTATCATAGAATAATAAAGGGAGATAGACACATATTACTATATATGTGCCTGTTTCTTCCTAATATATATATAAATATATATGGATTTTATAAATACTACTTGTAATTTGAGATATATTGTGTATAATATAAGTAAGAAATCAAGTGATTGGTTTTGAGGAAAAAGATTTCCCATAAGTCTATGAAACAATGGGTCGAGGGGAAAAAGCTTTCCATGAAACATATTTTCTCGCTATCCGTAAAGCGAGTAATAAAAGCACGGAGTCAAAATATTTCTCGCAACCTATTAGCGAGTAAGAAAAGGATAGGAACAAAATTGGACTCATTAAAGTGAGTCCTTTTATTTTATAAAGGATAAACATGACAAAAGATAATTTTTACTTTTTAAGTGATGAATATTGTAATATGTTTAAAGGACATGGCGTAATGTCTAATAAAGAAGTTGATGAAGACGGACTACATAGAAGACCTTGTTTTTATTTATTAAAAGACCCAAAAAATGATGATATATATTGGATGATACCTATATCGTCCAAAGTTGAGAAATATGAGAAAATATTAAATAAAAAACTTCTAAAGTATAAAACTTATGATGGATTAGAATTTGGTTATGTAAAAGGTCGAAAAGCAGCATTTTTGCTTCAAAATATATGTCCTGTGAAGGAAGAACATATTGTGGAAAAATATATAGATGAAATCACTCAGGAACCTATAAAAATTCCTAATGATGTAAGACGTAAATTAAATGCAAAAGGGAGAAAATTAATTAATAAATTTTATAATGGCGAAAAAAGTACTTTGACAGATTTGGATTATATTTTTTCTGTTATTAATTCATAATAAAGAAGCTACTTTACAAATAGACATATACCAATTTTGGTAGGTGTCTTTTTTTTATTGCTTAAAATTATTTTTAAATTAGTATACCCGAATATCCTTATTAATTACGATACTATATGTAGAAGATAAATAAGCAATTATGAGGTAAATATTTATGGATAAAAATGATTTAATAATTGTAAGAACTGTGTTGAAGAATACTCTTTATCAAATAGACAATATTGTTTCTTATTTGGATGATAATAGTATAAATGAATTTTACGATATAAATAGAAAAGTTAGTGATAAAAATATATCGCCAATAAAAGAAAGATATTTCAAATTATGTATATTATATGATGAAGTATGTAAAAGAATTGAAGGTGATTAATAATTATGGATAAAAAAGACTATAAATCAATAGCTATATCATTATACACAGTAATAGAAACTATAGAAACTATAATAGACACGTTAGATGATAATACACAAAACCAATTCTACAATATAAGTACAATACCAGAAGATGAAGATATACGGTTACTCAAAGAAATACATGAAGAAGTATATAATACGCATAATACAGTAATATCATTATGTAAAAAGACCCCCTAGTACTTAACTAGGGGTTTCTTTCTTTATAACTGCAATTTGATTTAATGAAGTTATGTTTACATAGCTAATTTGATTTTCGTTATCATATATAAAGTTTCCGAAAACAATTACAACACCATCATGTTTCTTACCCTTTACACAATTTAAAACTTTATTAAATAAAGGAGATTTATCGTTGAATCGAAGTTCTATATGATTTAATATATTGTTTGGTGTATACAATGGATAATTCATAATAATTCTATTTTTATCATAGCGATAGAAATTACATTCAACAAGTTTCATACCAGCAATACCATTATTGTAAATATCTACGGTTCTTTCATCAGCTATTATATTTTTAATAGGATAATTGTTATAAGTATCATCTATTCCAGTATTTATAAGCATATTGTATAATTCTTTTAGTGTTCTTATTGGTTTAATTATAACACTATCAGCATTAACATTTCTATTTACATTAATATTAACATTTTCATTTCTATCTTCAGCATTTAATAAGTATAAAAAATTGTCTGGAAAATGAAATTCGCTTTCATTATATTTAGTTTTCTTAAAATTTGATAGAGCTATTCCACATGCACCATTATGAGGTGGACTCCCTGATGCTTTAAAAAATGCTTTATTTGGATGTTCAGGGTTATATATATACATATGAGCATCACATTTTGGATTTCTGCAATAGCATCTAACTTTTTTATAATTCATTATATCATTAGAATCAGCATATATAATTTTTGTTCTGTTCTTGTCCTTAAATGCGTAATTTGGCATATGAATTTTTCCTTTCTATAATATATTTATATCCCCAGTATACCAGATATTTTTAAAAAAGTCACAGGAGTTTCTTTATCGAATACAACAAATTAAATAGTAATTATATATATAGCTGTAAATATTTAAGGCAAAATAATGGAAAATCTGTATAAAATACAATTCTATATACATATTGAGAAATATAAATAGTTATGTTATATAATAAGCAATAGTAGAAAGTAGGTGCTTAGATTATGTATTTAATGGATTTAATTAAATCGTATCGTGAAAAACTTATTGATAATCCTAATGATTATTCTTGCCTTTTATTTGCATTACAGATTCCTAGTATATGTTCTCGTATTGAAATTCCTAAAACAAAAGAAAATACAGGTGAGTCAAAAGATGGAAAATTCTATGGCTCTAAAGGTCGGATATGGGATGGTAATATATATAAGGCTTGGTTGAGAAATCATAAGAATAATTTTGTTAATATTTGTAGTGGCTCTATGGGAATGGATGAGTTTTGTAAAAATCTATATGAATTAAGATGTAAAATGACGCATGAAGGTGTTGTAATGACAGGAACAAATCATTTTTTCTTCATTGAAGGTAATATAGCAATGTGTGTCAATGATATTGTATTTTTACCTATAAAAAGATTATGTGATGATATGTTTGATGCTGCTTTAAACACATTAAGTATACATAAAGATATTAATATAACACAATTTGATGATATGTTTTTATCATCAGAAATTTATAATAGCATTATTAAAGATGTTGAGACAACATATGATACATTTTGGGAAAAATATTCGGATTCTGATAAAATGTTGAATTGTATTTATGACCATATTATTGTTGATAGAGAAAATATGAAAACAGGAATTGATAAGTTCTTTATGGAAAAGCCTGATGATACATTTGAAATATGGGATTTTAGCATGAGGTTTGGTGGAATCGTTGATAATAAAGAGGAATTCATTCATAGGGAATTTGACAAGTCAAAATCAAAAGTATGTCTTACAATGAATAAGCCTACAGATGTTCTGCGGTTATCAAAGACTGAATATGAGAGAATGTTACAGGTTGCGCAAGAACTTCGTAAGTATACAGAGGATAACAAATTTGATATTAATAGATATATATAGTTATCCAATACTAATATTAAAAAAAAAAAGAGACATAAATAAAGTAATGGGGTTCCCATACGATATCTCTGTCTCTCCTTATAAATACTGGATTTGCAGGTTGTTATTTGCTGTTGATAATAAAATATACTAGCAAAATTAAATCATTTTATTCCAATAAGCAAGTCTTTCCTGTACACTTTCCTGTGTTGTTGTACTTGACTGTAGTATGTCTGTGTATGCAGTATTGCTTTTATATGAAGCTATGAAATCATAGACCTTTTTGATGAAAGCATCCATATCAGCATCATTATCAACTGTTTTATATGCAGCGTACAGCATAAATGGTGTGGTAGTATTTTTCATAGATATTGAATGTATTTTATTTCCGAGTATTCCAATAGTCTCTTTTAGTTGTGTTATCACATCATCATTCATATTGTCGTTATACCATGAAATAAAATTGTTAATAGCATGTGTATTAAATGATTGTAATTCGTAATTCTTATTTGATGATTCTATGAGCATTAATGTTTGTACTATAATGTCTCTATCAGTAGCTGACCTATGCATGGATGGTGTAATTAACTTCTTTCTGCCTTTTTCTTCAGTTTTTTCCTCTTTTGTAATAGGGGTCATGAAATCTAGTGATAAAATATCAGTAATAGCTTCCTGAAATGGCATTGTAGTTAATGTTTTTCTTAATTGCTTCTGATTTAATGGCTTACCAGCATTTAATCTTGAGAAAGTGTCTCGTATTTCCTGGTCTGTAAATTCTGTGATTTCATAAAATCTCAATTCGGTAGATAGGATGGTTTGTTTAATTTCTGGTTTCAAATTTCTGTATTTAAGTCCTGATAAATTGATTGTTAATTCTTTATTCTCGTCCTCATCATAATATGTAATATCATCCATATCCTTTGATAATGCGAATTGGTCGTTAATGAAATCTCTTATTGTTGATAGTCGTTGTATGCCGTCTATGATTGCTGAAGCTCGTCCTTCTTTTATCACAATGATTGGATTGATGATATAACCTCTTAATATTGTGTCTATGAATAAAGATTTAGTTTTTCTATTCCATTGATTTTCCTCGCGCTGAAGATAATGGTCAAATTTAATTAGACCTTTTTTATTGCTGGTCATTATGTTTTGGATAGTATGTGTTCTAGAGTTATATTCCATTTTGAATGAGTTCCTTCCTATTTATATGTGTTTTAAAATTCATTAGTTTTAGATGGATTATCTGGCAGTATCTCAACAATATCTTCGATATTACATTCTAATAATTGGCATATCTTATCTATTGTTCGTAAGTTGAGGTACTTATCATTGTTTAAATAAGTAATGACAGATTGTGATAGTACTTTTTCTTTTCTTAAATCAGTCGTTGTATAACCTTTAGCTTTTAATTTGGCTAATGGGTTCTTATAGTGTATCATTCATGTTCTCTCTTTCGTTTTATCGTTTTATACTGTAATCATTTTACTATTATCATATAAAAAGTGCAACATAAAACTCGTGTACTTAGTTGTCGAAATATTATATTTGAAGCCTATTAGTAGTGTCAAAGATAGCATTTTTCCACTTGTTTTGCTAAATAACTACAAAAATGTAAGAAAAATTAAAATTTTACCACAAATACTACACGAAATATAAACACGCTTTGTTATAATGTATTTAAAGCAAAGGAAAACAACTTTGCAAAAAGCATCATCTAAGGCGTCCCTGATGAATAGAAAATTTATAGACATAGGGTTAGGTCTGAAGATAGACCAGATAAGGAGAAAATTTATGATTACCCCAAAATTTTATACTGATAATATCAATAATAAAATAATTACAGAGGAGATGTTGGAACAGTGTTTGTACTCTGTAAATAAAAGAGCTAAAAATCATAGAGACCGAGCCAGAGAGGTAAGACAGATGTATAGGAATGATTGGTATGGAACAGCAGACCATGAGTATGAATTAAGTGATGAAATGTACCATATAAAGGATTTGCTGTTAAAGATAGTCGAGCCAGTAAAGGCACATTGTACAATAAGGTCAACAACAAGACGGTTTGAATATGATGAATTTGATATGGATTCATTCAAGGATGATTATCATGTAATTACTTATGAGGAATATTACAACTGGTCAGGTGTGAGAATGTGTGAGGTTGAATATGAATTTAAGGAGTGTTTCTTACTATATAAGATAGGAAATCATACTTTTCACACACCAGTGGATGAAGATGATGAATATTATCAGTCTTTCATAAAAAGTGGAAAGGTTGAAGAACTTCATGACTTCACAACTTATGGTGCTGATGTGTCAGACTTAATATCAATGCAGTTTGTAAAGAAGTTGGTTAGACTAATTGAAAGTGGCAATTATACTTATATTGCAGCCTAAATCATAAAAAATAAAAATAAATTTAAAAATTATGCTCGAAAATCAGTGTAAATTACGATACTAATATTGTGGAAAGAAAATGCTAGGTTTTTTGAAGCTAAATAGCATAGGAAGGGAGATGGTCTTATTGATTGTTTAATATGTGAATACACAATTAAAAAATTAGTCCATAAAAATAATAAGGAGTAAATAGATATGGATAATAATAAAAAAATATATAATAGGAGGACAATAAAATGAATAGTAATTATCAATATAATGAAGATGATGCTATTGAGAAGAACTATAATAATTTATATGAAATGGTGCTTGATGTGGCAAATGAATACGACTGGTTTGATTGCGTTGAAAGGTTAGAGGAAATATATGAAAGGCCGTATAAAATGATAGGAGAATATTCGTGGGATGAGATAGTTGATGCTGTAGACCCTGATGCATGTATTCTATTACATAACATAGAAAAGGAAGATGTTATTGCAGACCTTTGGGAGCAATATGAATATTATTGTTCAGAACAGTATGAGCAAGAACAATTAAGAACATATTATATTGAACGTGATGATAGGTCATATAAATAGGAGGAAACATGATATTAATGGAACAGAATTACAATGCACTACCATATGAAAAGGTAGTGCAGACAAAATTAAAAGGTACAGATGTATACAAACGATATGTAGATATAACAGATAATAAGGATATTGATTATTCAGATATATTTGAGAATTTGGAAAGCATCAAGGCAATTAGAAAAAAGGATAGCGCGCTGGTTATATCATTTGATACTAAAAAACAGTCAGTATTTGACAAGACTGGTAATATGTTGACCAGAAAGATTATATCATATTGTTTTTCAGTACTTATGCCAGATGGAATCAAGGCAATGCAAATATTGTTTATAAATAATAATCCAGATAAGGATATAAGATTATCAGTAAGCGAATGTTTAAGCTTTGTTTTGCATTTCTGTTATGAATCAGGACAATTCAACACATTGTATTATTCCAATAAATTCAGACTTACTTACTATGATAATAAGTCAAATGAAATGTTAATAAAGCGATTTAATACTTTAAAAGATGTTAAAACATTTACCAATGAACATAATATTGATGGATTAATTTTTAAAAGCGATAGGTCACATGTAAGTGCTGAAAAAGCTAAGAAGTTGACTGCTTTAAAAACAAATGTGTGTCTGCTTGGCCATGCATCGATAAAGGACATAACAGCATTTTCTGATAGGTCGGATTATAGATTTTTGAATGGTTTAAACAGCTTGCAAGGTGGAATTGTAACATTAAACAGTAATGGGGGAAGGGCAATGAATCTCGGTGTAAAAGATTATGAAAAGAATTATTATGAATATCCTATATCGTATGTTTTGCGAGATAGTGAGTGCTATTCTCCAAATGGAGATAAAACTCTGAATCCTATGAAAAAGTGCCTAAAATTAGATACTTATAATAAAGAATACAAATACATAGATGAATGTGCGCTTGATATATATAATGAGAATTTTGATAAATTTTGTACATATGCATCACAGGATTCGTTAATATCATTGATATACACAGCTAAGATATGGGGTGTAAATAAGTCAATGCCAGTTAGTATTACTTCGGCATCTGCTACATATCTATATGATAAGATACTAGAATATTTTAAAATAAATGGAAAGACAAGCAAAGAAATTGAAAAGGCATTTAAACATAAATATGAGGGATTTAATGCACAGACACGGCTTGAAATGACTAGTTTTGGGGATGCAAAATCAGTTTCTTATTATAATAAAACATATGATGCAGATAAAATAGACCGATTAGGTCAGAAAAGCTATATTGGCGGGTATAATATATGTCCTTATCCGGGAGTTTTCTCTAATGTTACATATGATTTTGATTTAATTAATGCATATCCTACAGCATTATGCCTGATACCGGATATTGAATGGGATAATCCTATAAATAAAGAAATACTTGAACAAAATGTGACATTAGATTTTTTTGACAATATTAATGATGTTGTATTTGGAGAGGTAGATTTTGAGTTCCCTGCAACTGTAAAATATCCAAATATCCCGGTCAGAGTGGATGATAGTATTGTATTTCCAAGAAAAGGAACTCACGTTTGTGCAACTGGTTCTGCAATATATCTGGCACTTCAATTAGGTGCAAAAGTGTATGCTCATGACCTGATAAAGGCAAATGTATTATATAATGATGATGGAACACGTAGTATGTGTTTTAGATGTGCTTGCAAACAATTAGTTAATGATAGAGAAACATGTAAAAATGAATATGGAAAGAAGTCGCTACAGGAGATAATCATTAAACTTCTTAATAACGGTGGATATGGCAAAGTTGGACAATGTGTTACCGATAAGGGGGAATGTGCATCTGGGAATGCTGCAGATGATATGAGGCCAAGTATTATAACATCAAAGTATAGAGCCGCTATGGTTACCGGATTGGTAAGAGATTATATAATTGCAATAGCTAATCAGTTAAACGATAGAGGATATAATTTCTATTCATCAACAACAGATGGTTTTATTTCTGATGTACCATTTGAGGTGTTAGAAAGCCTTGATGCATATGGATTTACAGACCTTTTTAAGGAAGCTAGAATGTATCTTACTGGAAATTCAGCAGTTTGGAGCGAGAAGCATAAACAGGATTCATTACTGCTCAATTTTACGACAAGAGGGAATGTTGGTTTTGGAGAGCACAAGGATGATGATAAATGTGTTTGTGCCCATGCCGGGTTCAAAACAGGGGAGCCGGAAGATTCGTATAGTGATAGATTGAGTCTTTTTAAAATTGTAGTTACAAGGACAGACAAACCTAAATATATATATGATTTATGGAGCAACCTGAAAGATGTTATAAAAAAGAAAAATGACTTTACCATTACAAAGTGTAGTAAATCAGCTAATTTCAATTTCGACCTAAAACGTAAACCTATATTTGAGACTATGTATGAGGTAGAGGGAACATATGACGGCATTACATATAAATATGCAGTATTTGATACCGAACCATATAGGGATGTTGAAGAATACAAGCTATATAAAGAAATCGGTAAAACCTTTGACTGCTTGCGTACTGTTGAGGATTGGAATAAGTTTCAGATGCGCCTTAGATTGAAACTGGCAGGAACAACCTTGAATATAACCGACCTGGAATGGACTAAATTATTATCCGTGGTCAGATTGTATAATCAGGGCAAAGTGTCTATTCCGGCATTAGATGAATGTAAAACTATAAAAGAAAAAATTTTTGCTATAAATATTTTTAATCATTCAGACCGGATATTTACAGAAACTACATGGAAGTCTTGTTGCAGAAATGACAGAATGAGTCAGGTACTAGAGCTAGAAGATTTGAAAGATTTACTAAATGAAATAGGAGCTGTATTAATAAATGCAGGAGAACAGTCAAGTATTTAATTACTTGGCTGTTTTTTTATTGAGTCTAAATGCATAAAAATGTTGAATAATCAAGGAAAATCCGGTAATATAAGGCTGTAACAAACGGCCAATTTTTTTGACGGACAATTTATAATGAAATAATTGAAAAAAATATAAGAACGGACAATTTTCGGCCAATTTAACTTTGGAATAAGTAGGGTGTGAATAAAAAAAGAGGAACAAGTACACAAATACTCATTCCTCTTATAAAGCCTTATTTTAAGCGGTTTATAGCTATTTTGTAATTAGCCGAAATATCTGTCAAGAAGTCCCTTAAGGGCTCTTCCGTGTCTAGCCTCGTCACGAGCCATCTCATGAACTGTATCATGGATTGCATCAAGGTTGTTCTTCTTAGCACATTTAGCAAGGTCAGTCTTTCCTGCTGTAGCACCGAACTCACAGTCAACTCTCCAAGCGAGGTTGTCCTTTGTAGTAGCCTTCATGTTAGGCTCAAGGTCCTCACCGAGCATCTCTGCAAACTTAGCTGCATGCTCAGCCTCTTCGTAAGCTGCCTTCTCCCAGTAGAGACCAATCTCAGGATATCCCTCGCGATGAGCTACACGAGCCATGCAAAGATACATACCTACTTCAGAGCACTCGCCCTCGAAGTTAGCCTTTAACTGCTCGAAGATGTATTTCTTATCTTCATCAGAGATTTCAGGATTGTTCTTAACAGTTGAAGCGTATACTCCAAACTCATGCTCTGCAGCAAGTGTTAAATCTCCCTCAACCTTCTTGAATTTATCTGCGCCAACGTGGCATACCGGACACTCTGCCGGTGGATTCTCTCCCTCATAAACGTATCCACAAACTGTACAAACCCATTTTGCCATAATAATGTTCCTCCTTTTAAAGATAGTAAATAAATGTTTAATTGTTGTAAAAATTGTCAGGCTCTAGGAAAGCTCATTCTTGCAATCCGGACAAAGTCCCGTAAACGAAACTGAGCAGCTCTCAATGGCTAAATCAGTGGATTCCTGCACCTGTGTCATCAGCTCATCGGCGAAGTCCAAATCGATATCCATCACGCGTCCGCAGCCTCTGCATATAAAGTGATAATGAGGAGCTGTGTTGTAATCGTAATGGTCAGGACCGACTCCGGTCGAAATCTTGATGATCTCACCAATTTCCTCAAGCAAGGAAAGGTTTCTGTAAACAGTTCCAAGACTGATGTTTGGAAATTCTTTTTTGATATTCTGATAGATAGTTTCAGCAGTCGGATGATCGGTCCGGCTCGCCAGAAAGTTGACTATCGACTCTCTTTGACGACTATACTTAATCATATGAATCTCCTTCTAAATGAAATCAGGAATTGTTACTGATATCAATATACACGATAGTACTATAATTGTCAAGAGGAAAATAAGAATAATTCCTATTTTATTTTCTCTAGATGGCTCGAATAGCCATAAATCAAGTATAAATTAATAACACGCATAATATCACTGCTTCACTCATAGAATAGTACAAAACGCGCAGGCGGGTAAATAAGCATGAAGAGATTCGTTACATACCTGTATTTATATGATGGCAGAATGAAAGGAAATAATGCAGGCTTTATAAAAGTAGAAATAAATGGAGAAAAAAGTGCATTTCTCGTACAGATAAAAAATCTCGGAAAATACTCCGGAAAAGGAAAAGTGTATCTGGTATATGAAGCGGAGGCGGTCATAGAGGCAGGAGAGCTTACGGTAAAAAACGGTGAAGCGCGAGAGATATATAATGTAGATACCGAAAACGTAAAGGACAGTGGAAAGACATTTTTGCAGGTGCTCGGTGTAAGGATAGAGCTGGAAAATGCAGATGAAAAATTTCTGGCAAGCTGCTGGACGGATAACACGGAAGCAGTTATAGGAAAACCAATCAAGGTACAAGCAGATTTATCAAATAAGAAAAACCCTGTATCGACTTCTAAGCCTGAACCGGGCTGCCAGAAAGAGGTCCATAGTCAAAATGTTGATGACAGTCAGGACAAAATCAGGCGCATAGACATATCAGAGCTTCGCACGCTTCCGGCCAAAAACTGGTACATAGTCAACAACAGCTTTCTTACACACGGTTACGCAAACTATAAGCATCTCGTCATCAAAACGGATACGGATGGCAGACAATATCTCGGAGTGCCTGGCGTGAGCGAGCCGCAGGAGCGCATGATGGCAGGGATATTCGGCTTCACGGAATTTGAGCCAGCCGCCCCGGCAAATGCAGCGGATGTCGATAGCGGAGTGTTCGGATACTGGTTCTGCCAGCTGTAGTTTTTATAGATTGTAAGAAAATGTCCTTTCCTCTGCACAAAACCACAGAAATTGTGTATAATTAAAGCTAACAAAAGAAAACTGTGGGAGGTGGCATTACATGAAAAATTATTCAAAGGATCCTGACAGACAGTATCATATCCAGGTCGCAAAGGGAGAGGTCGGCAGGTATGTTATCATGCCGGGAGACCCGAAGAGGTGTGTTAAAATAGCTCAGTACCTTGACAATCCGGTCTTGATAGCTGACAACAGGGAGTTTATCACATACACCGGCACATTGGATGGAGTGAAGGTCAGTGTGACATCGACAGGCATCGGCGGACCATCCGCATCCATCGCGATGGAGGAGCTGTACAGATGCGGTGCAGATACCTTCGTGAGGATCGGAACCTGCGGAGGAATGCAGACAGATGTGAAAAGCGGTGACATCGTGATTGCGACAGGCGCCATCCGCATGGAGGGCACATCAAAGGAGTATGCGCCGATAGAGTTTCCGGCTGTGGCAGATTTAGATGTCACAAACGCGCTTGTTGCGGCAGCAAAGCAGAAAAACTTTACGCATCACACAGGCGTGGTGCAGTGTAAGGATGCATTTTACGGACAGCACGAGCCTGAAAAAATGCCGGCAGGCTACGAGCTTATCAATAAATGGAATGCATGGAGGATGCTTGGCTGTATTGCGTCAGAGATGGAGTCAGCCGCGCTTTTTGTCGTTGCGGCAAAGCTTGGAGTCAGGGCAGGTTCATGCTTCCTTGTGGTCGCAAATCAGGAGAGGGAAAAGCTCGGGCTTGAGAATCCTGTGGTACGCGATACGGACATGGCGGTTCAGGTGGCGGTTTCGGCAGTGCGAAACCTCATTCGTGAGGATTGCGCCGGAGAATAAGTCAGACATAAAACACAGCCTGCAAATAAAAAGTCAAGGCTAAA
>ULNY01001942.1_pt1 | contig 32035 bp, 29 predicted proteins | sample 1952071 | NCBI WGS metagenome assembly ULNY01 (sample SAMEA4835589, study PRJEB28245) | human gut metagenome | biome: gut microbiome; material: fecal sample | place: Denmark | collected 2008 | reverse complement strand
TATTTTACAATGGTTATCACCAACAACCAAGAGATTATTAATTATCCAGCATCCTAAAACAGTATTAACAGTATTATCTGTATTTATTGTATATTTATTTTTATAATCTTTTTTACCTTTACCTATTACTGCTTTAGTAACTATTTCTCTATATAAAGCCAAGATATCACCCCTCACTTTAATTTATGATATAACACTAAAAAAAGTACCAAAATAGTACTTATTTATTTTTAACTAATTTTTTAGGATTATTTAATTCTAATTTATTCATAAAATTAATATATTCATTTATAAATAAATTATAATAATCATTCATTTCTTTTTCACTATTAAAACTTTTAACTATAATTCTATCATCATCATTAATAATTATTTTATAATCTAATTCTATATTATCTATATCATAAATATATCCTTCAATATAAACTTTATTATTATTAAGTAAAATTATATTACTAAATACTTCAGGTAATATAGTATTACCTTTATTATCTATTAATCCATATTTCTTAAATGTTTTATCATTAGTAATTGCATATCCATTATAAAAGTTTCTAATTATATCATGTTTAAAGTCTATTATTAAGTTATTCTTTTCATCAATTACTCCATATTTATCATTTAATTTTACTACTGCTAAACCTTCATTAAATGGTTTAATATCATCATAGATAAATGGTATTATAGTTTCTCCTAATCTATTAATATAACCTAATTTTGTATCTTCATCAATAATTTTAGTAGCCATTAATAAATCATTATCATAATCAGTTATATTAACTATATCTTTTTCAATTTTTGATATAACTTTACCAGTTTTATCTATAATAAATATTTTTTGTTCATCATCATGTTCTTTTATTCCTTTAGCATACCCATTATTAAATCCATATACATTATCATAAATAGCCTCTACTACTAATTCATTATTTTTATTAATAAATCCATATTTATCTCCAATTTTAACAATAATTAATTCGCTAGAGAATTCTCCAATATAATCATATATCATAGGTATTATTACTTCACCTAAACTATTTATATAACCAAATTTATTATCTTTTTCAACTTTATAAATATCATTACATAAATATATATTATCATATTTAACTGGAGTAATTATTTTGCCATAATTATCCATTAAAGAATAACCATCATAATCACTTACTATTGCAACATTATTATTATATTTACTTATGTGTCTATATTTAGGTTTAACTATTGTATTACCTAAACTATCGATAACACCATATTTATCATTTTTAATAGTAATAATTCTATCACAAGAATAATTAATTAATTCATTATATAAAGTTTTACTAATTACTTTTCCTTTATTATCACATAATACTTTTTTGTTAGATAAATTACCTAAAATATCTACTTTATCTATATTTTTAGCAAATAAATTATTACTTAATACTCTTACATTTCTTCCTTCGAATAAATAATTTCCATCAATATCATATACTTTATATATATCATTAAATATATTATTTAATATAATTTTATTTTCATTATCTAATATAACATCCCTACCACGTAAAATAACTTTATTATTTATAGTATCTATTACTTCATTATCAATAGTTTTAATTATATTACTAGATATATAACCATATTTACTTGCTAGGCTAACTTTATCATGAATGACTCTATTATCTTTTTTTATACTTACTTTTCTTTCTATACTTGTTATCATAGTACCTCCCTATTACATTATACTATAAGGAAAAGAAAAATAGTTAATAATTAACTATTAGTAAACTTATATTAAATCATCATTTTTAATTATAAAGACATTTTTATCTTTATAAAAAGCATAAAATACATCTTCAATATTTATATTTCTTTTATCAAGTAGATTAAGTACCCATTTACTATCTTTATGTAAATGTTTTAAAGTATCTTCCTGTATTTTATTATCTAATATTAAAGGTAGAGGTAAATAATTATCTTTTTCCTCTTCATAAGCAAATACTGATAATGTTCCATTATTTTCTAATATTGCATATTCTATTTCTTCGATTGACTTAAATCCTTTTTCTCTTAGTTGTACTAATAAATCATCTAGATTATATTTCTGTTTAGTCATTTCTTTAAAATTTACTTTACCATTTTTAATTATCAACGATGGATTACCATCAAGTAATATTCTAAATTTAGGCTTTTTTAATGAGAAATACGCAAGTATTGTCTGGAGTAAAGTTAATGTTAATATAGGGACTATACTAATAAATATACTTTTGTCTAATTCTTCGATGGAAAGTACCGCTAGTTCTGCAATTAAGATTGAAACTATTAAATCTATTATACCTAATTGTCCTACTTCTCTTTTACCCATAATTCTATAAATTAATAAAATAAAGAAATAAAATAAAGATGTTCTAATACATATATTTATATATTCCATATTATTATCACCATTATATATTGATACTAAAATTTATTATTTATTCATAAATTATTAAAAAAATAATATATTTTACTAGGTGACATTATGATTATAAATTATTTAAAAAATATAGGATATACATTTTTATTATTTCTTATTTGTACATTATTTCTTACAATATTAAATTATACAGGTATACTTACTGGTAATACATTAAATATATTTAGTACAATATTTTTATTTATTTCAATACTTATCGGAGGTATACTTACAGGAAGAAAAGCAAATAGAAAAGGTTATATCGAAGGAATAAAGTTTGGTAGTATAATAATGGTATTAATATTATTAATAAATTTATTAATATTTAAAAATAAAATACATTTAATTAGTATTTTATATTATTTATTAATTATATTTATCTCAATGATAGGTAGTATTATAGGTATAAGTAAAAGAAAGATATAATGTCTTTCTTTTTATATCAACTTTTAACATTGACAAATTTATCAGTTTTTATTTTAACATTTATAGCAGAAACATAATCTGCTATTTTTCTATACTCATTTACTCCCCACTCAATTTAGAAGAGCCTATATTAGTAACCATATTATTAATTTTATTCTTTAATCTATAACTATCACAATGTTTAATATGAGCATACCAACTATTCAAAGATAACTCCACTTCTTTATTTTTTAATAAATCATCCTTATATCTTTTTTTCCAAATCCTAACATTTTTCTTTATTTTCTTAATACTATTCTTTCTAAGTAACCTATAATCATTAAATATTCTATAACCTAAAAAATTAATACCATATTTATTATGAAAATACTTGCTTTTTTTATTTAATTTTAAATGTAGCCTATCATTAAGAAAATCATTAATCTCTCTCATTACCCTAACACATTCATTTTTATTATCTAATAACATAACAAAATCATCCATATATCTAATATAATATTTAACTTTTAAATCTTCTTTAACAAAATAATCTAATTCATTCAAATATATATTAGCAAAATATTGTGAAGTATAATTACCAATAGGTATACCTACACCATTAGAATTATCATATATAATAATTTTAGTTAAATTAAGTAATTTTTTATCACTAAAATACTTACTTACAATATCAAATAAAACATCTCTATCTATACTATAAAAATATTTACTAATATCACACTTTAAAACATAATAATCATTATTCTTTAAATACATACTACGCATATACTTCTGAAGTATATTTACTCCTTTATGACTACCTCTACCTTCAATACAAGAATAACTATCCGTAATAAATCTAGGAATAATATAAGGTTTAATAAACTCTTCAATATACCATTGATGCACTATTCTATCTCTAAAAGGTAAAGCCTTAATTAATCTTTCCTTTGGCTCTTTTATCGTAAACTCATGATAATTACCAGGCTTATATTTATTATCTTTAAGTTCTTGTAATAACATATTTAATCCTATTTCTAAATCTACATCATATTTTAAAATATATTTTTTATTTCTTTTACATTTACAAATTCTATAATAAGCATTATATAAATTAATATAAGTTAACTTTTCATCAAAACATTTCTTAATAGTCTTAGACATTACCAATCCACTTATATAATAAATTATTTATATTATTTAATTTTCTACTCCAAGAACCATAATTACTACTAGAAATATATTTGTTTTTATAAGATAATCTTATATATACACTATATAATTTAATATTAATATCTATCTCATTTAAAAAATAATATTTCTTATTCTTATTAGTTTCCTTATAACATTTTATAATCAACCTCATAATTTCATAATTAATATTATAAATATCTCTAACTATCATATTTCTTTCTATTTTAGGATACTTCTTTAACATACCATTACTATAATTTATTAAATTAATCATTGATTTATATATAATTAAATTATCTAACTCATTCATAATAATTCCTTAATATTAAATAATATATCTTTACTTTCTTCATAACTAATATTATTTATATCTAATTCCTTAATTATAGATAGATATTTATCTATACTATTATTTTCTACAACCTTAACCTTTAAATTTAAATTCTCAAATAATTCCAAATATTTATCTATACTACTTACAGGAAAACCACATTTATATATATCATTACTATAATTAGTTAATTTAAGTAAAGTAACTCTACTTACCTTAATTGCATCTTCATCCAAAAAAATATAAAAATTCCCACTCTTAAATAAATATAAATATTTATCATCCTTTTCCTTTAATTTTACATACTTATTATATATACTACCCATACTTCTTATCCTTTCACTAAAATTATAATATAATAACTTATATTAATAATTTATATATAGCAAAAGACATATCTTATATCTTAAATGAAAATATATTAAAAAAGCAAAGGAACTATCAAAGATAGTTCTCATTTACTGCATTTATATCATTTTCACATATTTTATCTAAATTTATCAATGATAATTCTAGTACATTACTCACACTATAAATACTTTTTCTATGTTCGATTATATATCTAGCATCTATAAATAATTATCAATTCTTAATATTGACAAATTTATCAGTTTTCACATTAACATTTATATCAATTATTATTTATATTACTCAGATATACAATTACAGGTGTTAAATCTCTACGATAAGCACAAGATAATAGTCCTTGAACTATTATTAACGTAGTGTAACAAAAGTTAATTTATTGTAGTCTAGGAAACCAACGAAACCAAGGCGGCACGAGACGAGATGTAAGTGCCGTAGTGGCCATTGAAGTAGGCGAAGTAGAACACGCCTGCATAAGAACCATGGCTATAGTCGCCGCCGCGATAGAACCAAGCACTGCTGGAATATGGGAAGTACGCGTAATCTCCATACCAGCCACCTGAAGTTGAAGCAGATAATAAAATCTCAGCAGTAGCATCTCCTAATCTTCCTCTATTATATGCTTTTTGATTATTATATACTGTGTCATATGCATATGTTGTTACATATTTTGCTGTATCTGTAGTATACCAACTACTTGAAAAACTACTACTTGATGGATAAAATGTATATCCTGTTGTTACTTTTGATATATTACCCATAACATATTCCCATGAACCACCTGACATATCATATACTCCAGTAATATTACCAGTTGTACTTGCTAACTTACCATATGTACCATTATATTGATTTGCTGCGGTAGTACAAGTTGTTGATGAACTACCTGCTGATACAGTGTTTGCTCCTATTCCTGTTATAAAATTACTGCAGTTATTTATTGTTACTTCTGTACAACTTCCATCTGTACATCTACCATATTTTGAATTTGTTAAGTATGCTACTGCTCCCCATTCAAAGTTAGTAAGCATATGTGAGTCAGTATTTATTCTTGATGTTGAAAGTCCATATATATTACTACTTGTTTGCATGTTTTGTATTACTGTACTTATTTTAGAAACTTGAATATATCTCCAACTATTAACGTTTGGTAAAGACCTTACTGTTAAATTTGTTACATTACCTCCACCATCTGTTGCAGTTGGATTACTACTTGATATTTCGTATTTGCTTATCCAAAAGCCTCTTAGTTCGTCATTGCCAAATGTGAATGCTGGATGAGTGTAATATTGTCCATTGGAACCTGTACAAGTTTCTGCGGTTGTTGTAGATAAATCTACTCCGCCATTTGCACTATCTACATTATAATTATATTCACAATTAATTGTACCTGTTGAACCAGTTCCTACTTCAAATACTATATCTATTCCTTCCGTTTTTGCATTATATGCATAAGTTGACTCTGCTCCTGCTTGTTTTGATATATTCCATACTTTATATTTATATCTTGGTATCCATACATAAAATGCTAAAATATCAGATGTACTAATTGTTGTACCAGGAGTAGCATTTTGATATGTACTTCTTACATCACTTCTTACAGTAGGTACTCCATATTCTTCTACTTTAGTTATTGCAGTATTTGATTCGGTTACTTTATACATTGTACTACAACTTGTTTGTGATATATCAGGACATACATATTTTCCTACTGTACTACTTGATATTGCAGTACTAACAGTATCACTTATTGTATATTGATTTGTTGAAGTATCATATGTAAACTTTGAACCTATTTTTTGATTTAATTGCTCTCCAAAAGGATATGTTGCATCAGGGGTTATAGTTACAGTTGCTCCAGTAGGAAATGTTAAATTAGATATTGTTGCAGTATCTGTACCAGTATCACCCGAACCATCTTTTGTATATTTTATAATCATAGTATAAGTTGTATTTGCTGAAACATCCATACTAAATGCTGTCGCAGTTGTTAAATTACCAGATTTATTAAGTTTTTCTGTACCATCTAATGTTACAATTAATTTATCATAATTAGATTCACTAGATACTGTATAATTAAAAGATATTGTTCCTGCTGTACTTCCGGTAGTTATAGTAAATGTTGTACTAGAAGTAGTACTTGATTTCTTTTGATTAGTATTGCTGTAAACTCCAGTACCTGCACCATTACTTATGCTAACACTCTTTGATGTTATAGGATAGTCAAATCCCGTATCACTTACTAATACTGCATTAGCCCATAATTTATTATCATAATCATACCAAGAATTATTGTTATTGGTAGAGTCTGCCTTTACCCATGTACTAGAACTTTCATCATATACTACTGGTATTAAACCTTGAACTAAATCTGGAGCATTAGGTTCAGGATCTGGTAATCTAAATGGATTGTCTTTTGTTCCTGTTCCTTCTAATTTAGTACTACCATTTAATGTTATTACAGGGCGGATGGCATGAATATCATTTACATAATCGCCAGCAATGATAGAACCTGTACTTCCTATGTAGAACCCATCGGCACAGGAATCTTCAAAGTTGAAAGGGGACATTGTCCAGTATGTATTGCTAGTGTATAAATAGTATTTGGAATTAACTGCACCATATATTCCACTACCAGCATATACTACTTCATCTGCTGTTATTAATCCAATAGGATATTGCAAACTTCCATTTCCCTTACTGGTATTAACAGTAAATTTATCATTGGATTGTACACAATAGAATGTCGGATTATTATTCGTATACAATCTTTCATAAGCTTTATAATTAGAATTTGTTGCACCAATTCCAGTTCCACTAGATAAACTTCTATCATTACAATATATTGAGTCAACTAAATAAGAACTAAATCCTTTATCTGATATATTAGTTTTATACCACGCATCTATTGCTTGTTTAATTGTACTATTTGTGGTATTTTTATGAGTTTCATCATATGTTGTCGCGGTTGAACTACCATACTTATAGCCAACAAATGCATTGCTATTATACGAACTATTAAATGCTGATGTTCCTATTTGTCTATCAGTAGATGATTCTCCATTATCATGTGGTGTTGTACCATCATATATCATTCTTATTCCACCATCACCATTTATTCTTATTATTCTCCAGTAAAAGCCAGCAAAATAAACATAATTATTTTCTACGTCTCCTCTAAAATAATATGTTGTTCCAAGATCATCTTGTGATTCATATATTCCCACTGTGGATTCATCACATCCAGATGAACAACTAGTTTTAGAAAAATCTGGTGTTCCTGATGAAGCAGTTAAACCTAGATTACTTAATGTTAAAGCTGCATCTCCATACATTGACATAACATCAGTTGCTTCAGCAGATATTTCAGTAGAAAGTAATTCTCCAGATACTGATTTTTCTTCGTTAACTGCATTTTGATCAAACCATAAATATATTTTAAAGAATGTTCTTGTAGTACTTAATTCAAAATCTTGATGTAAAGGAAATATATTTCCTATTTCTTTTCCATTAAATGTTCCTTCGTTTAATAATGTTTCTGTTTTATTACTACTTGTCCAGGTAGTTATAGCCCATTTAATGGTATCTGTTTTTTTAATATTTGCATCTGTTGTATTTGAAGCAGATAACATATTTAATATTTCCATATTAATTCTTCCATAAATTACTTTAGTAGTGGGTTTTTTATAAAATTCTATTGTAGCACTTATACCACCAGAATAATTTTCTGAAGCTTCCAAAGTTTGCCCTGCAGTTTCTAATATAGAATTTCCTTGTTTATATATAATTAAATTTTCTAAATCTTTACTTACTGTTAATTTAACATTTGTATTATTATTTGTACCACTTACCCATTGAAAAATAGCATAAGTTATTCCTAATATACATAACACAAATAAAGTGACTCCGATTATTGTTCCATATACTTTTCTTTTTTCCATTTTCATAATATTCCTCACTATCTTTACTCTAATATAATTTTAATATAAATAGCAAAAAAAGTAAAGAAATTTATAAGTTATTTTTATATATTTTCTTTACTTTGTTAATTAAAATATTTTATATTTCTTGAACAACAGTTATAATCATAGGTTTATTACCAGTTTGATTAACTAAATATTTACTTAATTCTTCCCTTATAGAACTTTTTACTTTTCCATATTCTATATAATTATTTCTAGTATTATCTAATACTATTTTAGTAATCATTTCTTTTAGAGAATTAAGTAAATCAGTACTATCTTTTACATAAATAAATCCTCTAGTTAATATTTCTGGAGATGCAAGCATTTTTTTATTCTTTTTATTAACAGTAATAGATATAATCATTATACCGTTATTAGATAACATTTCTCTATCTTTAATAACTAATTCTCCAACATCATCACTACTTTTACCATCAATTAATATTGAACCTGATGGTACTTTTTTATAACTTTCTATTAATTTACCATCTATTATTTCTGCAACTTCACCATTTAATTTTAATATAATATTTTCTTTTGGTATACCTTGTTTTTCTGCTAAAGATGCATTTGCTACCATATAACGATATTCTCCTCTAGCAGGAAAATAATATTTTGGATTAAGTAAATCAATTAATAACATTAAATCTTCACTTGAAGCATGATAATTTAATACTTTTTTTGGAGATAATGTTACTATATTACATCCTTTTTTAGCTAGTTCATCAAGTAAATGATAATATGTTTTTTCTATACCTTCATATACAGGTGTAGATAAAAATACAGTATCATTATCATTTAATTTAATAAATTTATCATAACCATTTACTATTTTAATTATATTATAATATGGTTTTTCTCTTTCATTAGAATTTAATATAACTGCATTTTTATCATTTAAATTAGATAAGTCTCCGATAAATCTTTTATCAATACTTAAATATCCATTATTAATAGCATTATTAATAATATTTTGTAATTTTTTACCCATTATTACTATCTTTTTTTCAGTCTTTGATACTTCATTAAATAATTCTTGTATTATATATAAATGGGAATTTAATACATTAAAAATAATTCTACCTTGACTTTTATTTAAACATTCTCTAATTATATTATAAATTCTATGATTTGGACTAGTAAAACCTTCTTTAGCAGCATACATACTTTCTGTTATTAAACATAATACTTTTTGTTTACCAATATATGCAATTTTACCTATATCAGTTTTATAATTTCCTTCCATAAGAGAATCAAATACAAAATCAGTTGTATACATAATTACTCCATCATCTGTATATATAGCATATCCTAAATTACCTGGTATTGAATGAGAAAATTGCATTGGAAATATTGTTAATTTATCAATATTTAATACTTTATATGGTTTTATTTCTACTAAAGAAGAAGTATCTACATTATATGTTTCTAATTCTTCTTTTGCTAAATCAATTGTAAATTTAGAACCATATACTTTTATTCCTTCAAGATCTGGAAGTATATCTGCTAAAGCACCTACATTTTCATCATGTCCATGTGTTAAAAAAATTCCTTTAATTCTTTCTTTATTGTTTTTTAAATATTCAATATTAGGAATAATATAATCTATTCCTAAAGTTTCTTCAGTTGCATAATTAAGTCCTGCTTCAAAAACTAAAATACTTTTATCTACTTCAATGACATACATATTTTTGCCATTTTCATTTTGCCCTCCTAAGGCAAATAATTTTATTTTACTCAAAATTTTCTCCTTTCATAATTTAATATAAAGTATAAAGACTTATAAATTATAGCAAAAAAAAAGAATAAAGTCAATATTTTGCAAAATAGCAAACACTTGTTAAAATTTTATTACTTGTTAGTTAATTTTATTTACAAATTATTTTTAGTTTGTTATTATAAACATTAAGGAAATATCTATATAATAAAAGTACCAACCTACGCAGGCTAGTACTAAGCAAAACATTTGGTTAGTATCTAACTTAGCGAACTAGATACTTTCCTTTTTTTAATATATGTAGTTTTTATCTACACATACATTATACTATAACTTTTTATTTTATGTAAATAGCAAACAATTGCTTTTTATTGTCAATATTATATACATTTATTTATATTCTCTTTTATTATCTCATTTTTTTTAACATATTTATAGCCATTATCTTTTACTACATTGTATTCTTCATTAGTTATTAAATTACTATCTAATAAATCTCTTATTGATATACCACAACTATTATTTAGATATTCATTATACTTAAAACTATTATTTTTTTCGTTGCTATTAGCATAAATTTCCCCTGCACTTATAACAGCTTCTTTTTTTAATTCTAGATCTTTTGCTTTTTTTCTTTCCAATGTAGAATTAACATTAGGTATAGCTACTAATAATATAGTTACTAGTATTACTATTACTCCAAGTAATTCAATTAAAGTAAATCCTTTATTATTCATTACAATCTTCCCCTACTTTTTCATTTGTATACTTATTTTTCTTGTTAACTACATCATAATATATATATCCTTTTATTTCATTACCATCAGAATCTAACATATCACTATCCTTAAGTATGCCACTATCTGTTAATTTTTTTATATTTATACTACATTTACCTTCTTTAAATTTGGTATATTTAATTTTATTTTTATTTAAATCAACATATACTTCCATACTTGTTTCTATTATATCAATTTTTTTATTTAACATATTTTCTTTATTTCTTTCTACTGAAGAAGTAATACTAGGTATAGCAATAGTTAATATTGTAATTAATATTACTAGTACTGCAAGTAACTCCACTAATGTAAACCCTTTATTATTCATATCTATCACCTAAGAATAGTATAAATTAAATTAATTATTTTTACAATAGTTTTAGCAAATTTAATAAAAAATATTGTAAATTTATTTATTGCTCATTTTTTCACCAAAGAAATTATAATTTATTAAAACAATTATTATAACTATATTGTACTAAATAATAATATATATTAAAATTATATTAGATGTACTTAGTATATATGGTGTTTTACTCCATTGAAAGGAGGGATTTGTATGAAATATAATTTCCTCTTTGATAAGGAGGAACAATGCAAGAACTTGCATTAATTATAATTATTATTTATTATACAACTATTGTATTAAAAGATAATAATAAAAACAGCAAGAGATAACTTAATAATAAAAAATCAAAAATAAACACCATATCATCTTAGATATGGTGTTTCCACAAAAACATTTTTTGGAGTAAACACTTATTTGCTAACTAAGTGCATCTCTTTTTTTATTATATGCAAGTTTTCTTGCTTACATACTAATAATAACATATTTTTAATATTATGTCAAAAGTACTATGTAATAATTTTTAGATAATTACAAATATTTTGATTAAAAATTAAGCAAAACATTAAATATCATATTCATAAATAGTAGTATTTTGGGGAAAAAAATCTAAAAAGTCTGTATTTTCATTATAGCCAATTATATTATAGTGTAATGCTTTTATAAAGCAACCATGAGTCACTATTAAAATATTTTCATCACCATAATTTAATTTTAAATAATTTAAAAAATTATTTGCTCTATCTAAAACATCTTTTAGAGATTCAATATTATTTTCATTATAATTTAGTTTATAATTCCACCATTTTGATATTAAATCTTCATCTGGTTTTATGCCTTCGTAGTCTCCGAAAGATCTTTCTATAACTTTATCATCATATATTATATCAATTTTATCATTTACTAATATTTTTGCAGTATCTTTTGCTCTACTTAATGGAGAACTTATACATTTATCTATTTTTAAATTTTTAATATCCTTTGCTAACTCTTTTGCACTATTTATTCCTTCTTCATTTAAAGGAACATCTTTTAACCCTTGGGCTAATCCTAAATCGTTCCAGTGTGTTCTGCCATGTCTAACTAAATATATTTTCATTATTACCACCAATTTAATTATAATACAAAAGTTTAAAAAAAGATATATTCTATATTAAATTATATAAAATATATCTTATAATTATTATTTAAATAAGTTTTTTCAAGTTCCCTCCCTAGTTAATATTTGCATTTATTCTACTATTACTAATTCTATTTAACATAGGTTTGGGACCCCATTTCAATTTTCTATTACACTTAAATAATATCACAATACTTATCATTTAGCAAATAATTTAGAAAAAAATATTAAAGAAATTACTACTTTAATATTTTAGTTTTACCCTTATTATAATTATATAATTTATTTATATATTCATTTAAAAAATCAATAGTTATCTTTTCTTTTAATAAACTTGCATCATCTTTATTAAAGGATGCTATAAACCCAGCATTATTAAACATAAAGAATGATAAAGTTGTTATATTATCTACGGAAGTATCTAAACTAATTAAATTATCATTTAACATTTCAATTAGTTTATTAGTATGTATTTTAAGAATATAGTTAGTTAATTCTAAATGATAATTAATAATATTATCATGTTTATCTTTAGATAAATTTTTATTCTTTTTATTTATTCCTATCCTATCAATAATTCTTAATATATGTAATATATCTTTACTATCACTATACTTATTTAAAGTTCTATTAAAATATCTAGTATTCGCATTAAAATAACATTTTAACATATTATCATTACCTATAAAATTACTTAACATTAAAGCAATTCTTTTTTCATATTCATAATTAGTTAATACAATATTATTATTTAATATCAAATCATTTATTAATTCAGTATATCCTTCGTTTAAATAATCTCCTAGATCATTAACTGCTAAACCTGAATAAATAGTATTATTTTCTATTATAGTAGTAGATAAATGTAACATTTCATGATTAAATACTTGTTTTAATATTTCTTTATAATTAGTACCTAATAGTTCATAAATTTCTTTATCAAAATATATGATTGTATTATCAATTAAATAATATAATGCTGGATAAAAAGAACATGAATCTTTATTAATTACTTCTTCCTTTGATACATCTTTCTTTACTAATTTTAATGTATTAAGATTATTATTTAATATCTCTAAATAACTATTTGGTATTACCTTAATTATATTATCTACATAATTAGTAATAACGCTTCTTATTATATCTTTTATTTCAGAATCATTATTAATAGTTAATTTATTTACAACATCTTTATTATTAATAGGATTAGAAATTATTTTATACATTTCTAAATCTTTTTACTTTATTTAATAATATTTTATCTATATCCATAATATCTCTCTTTTCATAAAAAAATATTATAATATACTTAATATTTTATGTCTAATATTATTTATTTTATCAATATAATTATTTAATATATTATTAATTATCTCATTCTTAAGTAATCTTATATCTTCTTCTTTTATCGAAGAAATATATTTTGAATTATCAAAAAGAAATGCTGTTAAAAAAGCAAGGTTATCTTTTGCTGTATCTTTTGATATCAAATTATTATTTAATAACTCAATTAATTTATTAGTATGTATATCTAGTATATAATTAGTTATATCAACATGATAACTAATTACTTTATTATGAGTATTAATATCTTTATTTTTTTTATTTTCATTAATAAAATCAAGTTCTTTTAAAAAACAATTTGTATTTTTATAAGTACTATATTCATTTAATAACATAATCATCTTTTCATTATCAGCAGTAAAATATATTTTATTCATATTATTGCTACCTAAAAAATTACTAATAAGAAAAGCAATTCTTTTTTCATATTCATAATTAGTTAAAATATGATTATAATTAAATAAATTATTAGTAAGTAATTCAGTATATCCCTCATTCAAAGCATTACCAACAATATTATAAGATAAACCAGAATAAACATTATTATCTTTTATTTTAGTCGAAGACAAATGAAATAACTCATGAGTTAATATTTGCTTCAAAGCTTTAATATAATCATTCTTAAAAAAATACTTATATAAACTTTCATCATAATATATTATTTCATTTTTTTCACAATAATATCCCCCAGCATGAAAACTACCTTGCTTTATATCTATTTCATCACTTGAAATATTTTGTTTACTTAATTTAACACTTCGTATATTATTATTTAATATATATAAACTTTCATTTGGTATAACCCTACTAATAACACTAATATAATTAACAATTATATCACCTATGTTTTTATCAGTATTAAGTAAACAATCAGGTATATAAATCTTATTATTAAACATATTTCTCTTATTTAATTTATAATTACTAGAAATAATCTTATACATTTTTAAATTCTTAATTTTATTTAATAATATTTTATCTATATCCATAATATCCCTCTTTTCATAAGAAAATATTATAATATATTTAATTTATTTTGTCTATATTATTTTAATGAATAACTATTATTTATAATAGAAACATTATAGATAAATAATACATCTTGATTATTTATATCAATATAATTATCTAATATTTTAGGGGATATATATCTAGTATCTATAACAGTAATCTTACTATATGAAGACACTAATAAAGGTATAAGACTACTACCAAAAGAATCTCTAAAAACAATTAATTCCCTATCTTTTATATTATCATTATGTATTGTTAATAAAGGAGTAGAACCAGATAAATATATATCATATTTATCTAAAGAATTAATTTTATTCATGTCATAAATATCAGTTATTTTATTAGTATCTAAATGTATTACATAAGAATCATTAATACTATCATTAGTTAATATATTAATATCTTCTTCATTACTTGAAATAGGTAATTGATAAGCATATACTCCCTTAAAAGAAGTAACTTTTAAAGTATTATAATTAACTACATTATAATTATTCATACTACTTAATAATTTATTACTAACATTAACTATACACTCTTCTTTCCAATGACTATCTGTTTTATAATAATCTGTTAAATCTAATTCATTAAATATATCAATATATTTAGCATAACTTAGATTATTAATCATAATACTTTTTAATAAATCATAATCTATTCTTAGATTATTATCATTAACAAAATAATTTTTATCAGGTATTATAGAAAAATATATATTATTATTAGTTAAATATTTATTCTTTATAAAAGTAATTTTATTTGTTAAATTATTTATAGAATTAATATTAATTGGATATATTTGTTCAATAATATAATTATCTTTTAAATATAAATTATGATAATTATTCTTAATATTCAAATCTAACATAGCCTTTAAATAACGAAAGTTATCTCTATATATAAACTGATCAGTTGTATATTTATCAAAGTTATCAAATAAAGTTTTATCTAACATACTATTAATAGAAAAACTAGGTAACTGTGTTAAATTTCTTCGTTCTGATAATGATATTAAATCATCTTTCTTTATCAAGTTCATAACTAATACAAACAACAATATTCCTCCAAATAAAATAGATATAACTATATTCTTAATTGCATTACTCATAACTTATATACCTCCCTTAAAATCTAAAATATAAAAATGGATTATAAGAATTATCTATTAAACATGCAGTTACTAAAACTAAAATAAGAATAATTAACAAAGGTTCAAATAAATTTATAATCTTATTTAATACATTATTTTTTCTTAATCTAGTAATAATATTACTTAATAATGGTGTAGATAAAATAATACCTAATAATAATATAATGAAATATGATTTAAGATAATAAATAGTAAATGAATTACTAAATACCTTAGTATTAAATCCAAATAAGCCTTTTATAATATTAAATGCCTCATTAATGTTATCAGCTCTAAATATAACAAAACTAATTAATACAATAAATAAAGTATATACCCTTTTTATAATATAAGGAGTATTCTTTAAATATTTACTTAATATAAATTTCTCAATTATTAACATTATTCCAAATAACAATCCCCAGACAATAAAAGTATAATTTGCACCATGCCATAAACCTGTTAGTAACCAAACAATTAAAATATTTCTTATTTGTTTTTTTACACCTTTTCTATTACCTCCTAAAGGAATATAAATATAATCTCTAAACCAACTAGATAAAGAAATATGCCATCTATGCCAAAAATCAGTAATACTTGTAGCCATATATGGATAATTAAAATTTTCTAAAAAATGAAATCCAAAAATTCTACCTATTCCTATTGCAATATCACTATAACCAGAAAAATCAAAATATATTTGTAACATATAACTAACAGCAAATATCCAATATAATAATATTGATATATCTGTCGATGTTATTAAAATATTAGATAACTCTCCAAGTGTATTAGCAATTAATACTTTCTTAAATAGTCCAATCATAAATCTTTCTACTCCATATGAAAAATTATCAAATGAATGCTTTCTTTTGTCTAATTCATGTTCTATATCTGAGTATCTTACTATTGGTCCTGCAATTAACTGAGGAAACATAAATATATAAGTAGCTAATTTTAATAAATTCTTTTGAACATTAACTCGTTTCTTATAAACATCTATTTCATAACTTATAATTTGAAATGTATAAAAAGATATTCCTATTGGTAATATAATATTACTAAGTGGTAAATTAATGTTAAATATACTATTAATATTACTTGTAAAAAAGTTTAAATACTTAAATATACAAAGTAATAATATATGAATAATTATAGTTAAAATATATAATAATTTATTATTACTTTTAGATACTATTAACATAGAAAAATATGCAAGTAATACCTCAAAAATCATTAATAATATATATTTAGGTTCACCATAAAAATAAAATATAAGTGAACTTAATAATAACACACCATTCTTATATTTATATGGAGTAATAAAATATATAAGTAATACAATAGGTAAAAAATAATATAAAAAAGTTATACTCGTAAATACCATAAACACTCTATCCTTTCAAATAAAACTCCCCTTTAGGGAGTTTACTTATTGTACTATTGAAAATTCAGGGTTAAATTATTCTGACTTAGTTAATTCTTTTCCAATATTATTATCAACATAATTCTTAAATGAATTATATACTGGAGTAGCCCAATCATCACTAGACATAATAGCAAAAATAATATTATCATAATTTGTTATATAAAGTTTTTCTGCAGAAACACATATCCATTTATCCATTCTTATGTTATCATACATTTTTTTCTTTATATCTTCAACATTACTTTTATCTTTTAATTTTACTACAATTAAAGAATATGCTTGAGCATTTATTAATGGTTCAGATACTACAACAAAATCAATATTATTATTATTTTCAAGTCCTGTAAAAGAAGATAATTGATAACTATCTGCAATATCAATTTCATTAGTTTCTAAATCAGGTAATTCCACTTTTGCATCCTTATAAACTTTATTAATCATTGTTTTAACATCTCGTGTAGTAGTAAACTCTAAATTATCATTATTATTATGAGCATTTAAATATAAAACTATAACAATAACTCCAAATAGTATTAAAGCTATTCCCCCAATAATTAATTTCTTATCTTTCATCTTTCCTATCACCTAACAAGAGTATATCATATATTTAAAAAAAATACTAGTTATAAATGAACAAAAAGCAAATAAATTTGCTTTACATCACCTCACAGTGATGTAATTTCTGTTTCATAGACCCTGTAACCAGACTTCTCCGCAGACTTAAAATCCGATAGTCGCTACCGTACTAATTTCTTAATTAAAAGAAATTTTGTTCGTTCTATATATTCATTTTAATTTTTTATATTGTGTATTTTATATTCTAACATAATTCTTTATATATAACTTTAATCCTTCAAACATTATATTTATACTTGCATTAAAATCTCTATCTATTTCTTGATTGCATTTACTACATTTATATGTTCTTTCTTTTAAATCTTTATATTTATGATCTTGATTATCACATCTACTACAGAGTTGACTAGATGGATAATAAGTATTTACTTGATAAAACTCTTTACCTTTGAATCTTGTTTTATATTCGAGTTGTCTTAATACTTCACTAAATGTAGCATCAGATATTTTTTTAGATAATTTTACTTTTGTTCCTTTTGTAATCATTTCTTTAGTAGATAATTTTTCACAAGTAATAATATCATATTCGTTAGTTATATCCTTAGTTATTTTATGTATATAATACTTTCTAGCATTAACTAGTTTACTATAAAGAACTGCTAGTTCTTTTTTACATTTATAATAGTTTTTACTTCTCTTTTGTTTTCTAGATAATTCTCTTTGTTTTCTTTTTATTCTTTTTTCATATTTATCTATATATTTATTATTATCATAAGTTATTCCATCTGATAAAGTAAGTAATTTCTTTATACCTAAATCTATACCTACGATAGTTCTATGATTTATTTTAGGTGCTTCATCATACATTTCATATAATATTGATACATAATATTTACCATTTGCCTCTTTTGATATAGTAGCATTTTTTATTTTACCATTAATACTATTTATATTTCTATATCCTCTAATATTTACCCGTTTTAATTTAGGTAATTTTATTTTTTTATTTATTAAATCTAATTCTATATTACAATATTCTTTATCTTTATAACTTTTGTATACAGCAGTAGTATTATAACTATTTCTATTATATTTACTTTTAAATTTTGGATATCCACCTTGTTTATTAAATAATTTTTTATAGGCATTATCTAAATTAAATAGAGACTGTCTTATTACTATACTGTCTATCTCTCGTAAAAATACTGCTTCATATTTTAAAGTACTAGTATAATCTTTTATATTAGAATAAGTATTTGTATATCCATTATTTTTTATTTTATCTAAGTAGTGATTATATACAAATCTACCACATCCAAAAGTTTTATTTATTAGTTCTGTTTGTTCTTTATTAGGATATAATCTAAATTTATATGCTTTATACATAACCTCACCACCCTATGAGTAAATAATATCATAAGTCCAAAATATTGTCAACATATTTTCGTACACTTGTTTGTTATTTTTTTACGTTTTTTTACAAGTAAGTACTTTTATTTTTAGAAAGTAGATGCTAAAATAATATCAAGAGAGTAATTATAGAAAAAATAAATAAATAATGCTAAAAGATAGTAAATAATTTATATATGCTACAAGAAAACCTTGTACTTTCATAATTACTTGTAAACACTTTAAAAAAGTGAGATTGTCATCTCACTTTTAGTCGTACAACAAAATAACACTAATCAAGTCTCAAGTTCCTATTATATAAAAAAATAACTAGAAATAAATTCTAATTATTTTACTACAATATTAACTATTTTATTTGGTACTACAATCACTTTAACTATTTCTTTATCTAAGATATTTTTCTTTATTTTTTCATCATTTAAAGCAATACTTTCAATCGTTTCTTTAGTATCATCACTATTTATTTTAATTGAACTTCTTAATTTACCATTTACTTGTACTCCAATTTCTTTAGTTTTATCTATTGTTTTTTCTTCATCATATTTTGGCCAAGCATTTTCACATATTGGCTTATATCCAAGCATTTCATTTAATTCTTCGGTAATATGTGGTGCGATTGGATTAAGCAAAGTTAACAATAAATGATAATCTTCTTTAGTAATAGTTTCTTTTTCGTCATAAGCATTAGTTAATATCATTAGACTACTAACAGCAGTATTATATCTCATTGTAGTTAAGTCATTTTCTACTTTCTTAATAGTTTTATTTATTATTACTTCTAAATCTTTAGTATAAGAAGTACCTTCTACTACTTTATCTTTTAATCTAATTACTTTTTCAATAAATCTCTTACAACCTTTCAATGATTCAGTACTCCATGGTACATCTTGTTCATAGTCTCCCATAAACATTTCATATACTCTTAAGATATCTGCACTAAATTCTTTTACGATATCATCAGGATTTATAACATTACCTTTACTCTTACTCATTTTTTCATTGTTTGCTCCTAGTACCATACCATGACTTACTCTAGTCCATATCATTTCTTTGTGTGGTACTAAGCCAATGTTGTATAAAAATTGTACCCAGAATCTTGCATAAAGTAAGTGTCTTGCAGTATGTTCCATACCACCATTATACCAGTCAACTTTCTCCCAGTATTTCATTGCATCCATACTTGCAAATTCATTATCATTATGGGCATCCATAAATCTTAGAAAATACCAACTAGATCCTGCCCAGTTAGGCATTGTATCTGTTTCTCTTTTAGCAGGGCTTCCACAGTTTGGACAAGTTGTATTTACCCAAGAAGTAATTTTAGCAAGTGGACTTTCACCATTATCTGTTGGTTCATACTCTGCAACATCTGGTAACATTAATGGTAAATCACTTTCTTTTAAAGGAACCCAGCCACATTTTTCACAATGTACCATTGGTATTGGTTCTCCCCAGAATCTTTGTCTAGAAAAAATCCAATCTCTCATTTTATAGTTAGATACTTCTTTAGCAATACCTTCATTAACTAACTTCTTAGTAATTTCTTTTTTGGCTTCTTCTACAGTAAGACCTGTAAACTCTTCACTATTAATAAGTTTATAACCTTTGCCTAAGTAATCGCCCTTTTCAAAAGCACAAGTTTCTGTTTCTCTACCTTCAATTACTTGAATCATTTCTAGATTATGTTTTTTAGCATATTCAAAATCTCTTTGATCATGACTAGGTACTGCCATAACTGCACCAGTTCCATAATCTCCAAGTACAAAGTCTCCTAAAAATACTGGTACTTCTTTACCATTAACAGGATTTATTGCTTTTATTCCTTTAACAATACAACCTGTTTTATCTTTATTTAATTCTGTTCTATCCATATTAGATTTCTTGGAAGTTTCTTCAATATATTTAAGTACTTCTTCTTTATTTTCTACTCTTGGCATTAATTCTTTAATTAACTTACCATCTGGTGCAATTACAAAGAATGTTACACCATATATTGTTTCAATACAAGTAGTAAATATACTAAATGAGCCTCCTCCAACTATATTAACTTTTACTTCTACACCAGTGGACTTACCTATCCAATTTATTTGTCCTAATTTTACTTTATCTGCAAAGTTTGTATCATTTAAACCATTTAATAAGTCTTCAGCATACTCACTCATTTTTAACATCCATTGACTTTTTTCTTTTTGAATAACACTACTTCCACATCTTTCGCAAACTCCTCCGGCAGAGTCTTCATTAGATAATACTGTCTTACAAGTTGGACACCAATTAACTGCTACTTTTGCTTTATAAGCCATATTATGTTTATAAAATTGTAAGAATTGCCATTGTGTCCATTTATAATATTCAGGATCTGTTGTAGAAAATTCTCTTGACCAATCGAAAGAAAATCCTAATGTCTTCATTTGCGATTTAAATGTTTTTATATTTTCTCTTACAGCATCTTTTGGATGAATATGATTTTTTATTGCATATTGTTCTGCTGGTGCTCCAAAAGCATCCCATCCCATTGGATATAATACATTATAACCTTGCATTCTTTTAAGTCTTGCTAATGCATCTTGAGCAGTATAACTTCTAACATGTCCTACATGAAGTCCTGCTCCTGAAGGATATGGAAACTCTACTAATATATAATAATGTGGTTTATCACTATTATTTATTGCTTTAAAACTATTATTATCATCCCAATATTTTTGCCATTTTTCTTCGATTAATTTATAATTCATTTTATTTGCCTTCTTTCTTCATATAATATCTTCCTAACAATCCATAACATACTATTATGAATAATACTAATAATACAATACCTATTATTATTTTAAGTAACCAACTATTAATTAAATAATTAATAATTATATATACTGTACTTACAATAAATGTATTTATTATACTACAAGTTATTACAAACCTTTTATAATTAATTTTCTTTATATCTAAATTATATAATCTAACTAAATATAATAATTCAATAGGTATTTTATTCTTATTATATTTTTTATTTTTTCTTACAAAAAAGATGTAATTCAGTATAAATAATACTACAAAAACTATTAAGTATTCAATTAAAATATTTATATATATATTATCTGTCATTATTCCTCCAAAAAACAAAAATACACCCCATAAGGAGCGTATTTACGCGGTACCATCCTACCTTTTACTTTATTTAATAACGGCTTTTAACCGGCTTTTATGCTCTTCCAAAGACAAGTTCATAATATAAATTAATTAGTTTACACCAACCACTAACTCTCTTGTATAATTTATTATTACTAATACTTCTTTTTCATTAGATTTATGTCTTATATTATACTACACATTACTAATATATTCAAGTAATTTTATAAACATATTTACAAATTTTGGTTCTAGTTTTAATTTTTTTATAGCAATTCTTTTTTCTTTAATTGTTTTATCACTAAATAATATTTCATCTATTTTTACTTTTAGTGTTGTTTCTATTTCTAAATCATTTAATATTTCTCTTATATCTTCATTTATTAATTGAATAGCTTCTTGCAATATTTCTTTTCCTTTAACATTAATTACTAGTTGTCCTCCACTTACAATATTTTGAACTTCTACTATAAAGTCATCTCTATCATAAGATACCTTAGTATCTACTGGTTTATTATTATATAATACTGTTACATCAGTTATATTTAAGGTATTCTTAAATCTAATCTTATAATTCCTTTCAGGCACCATATTACATTTACCACTTGATACTATTCCAAATAGATAGTTATCTTTTTCATATTTGAAATCAAATCTAGTAAACATAGCTTCTCCTTTTACATAGTTATTAGTTATACCATCATCTTCATACATTATATAACTATTGTTAGCTAGTGGAAATACTACTACTTCCATATCTTTTGGATTATCTGTGGTATTATCTAATGATAATGGTACAATTGCTCCTGCTTTACAGAATACTGGATACTCATCATCTTTATAGAAACACATATAATATTTATCTCCTGGATATTTTTTACCTGTTTTAAAATCAAACCATAATCCTTCCGGTACAAATATTCTTTGTACTACTCTATTTATTACTGTATTTTTTTTCTTAGTTATAGGACATACCAACATTTCACTACCAAAATAATATTCATTTTTATATAATGGCTCATCATATATAGCACTATATTTATAATATAATGGTTGAATTAACGGAATACACCTATGGTAATAATTATAACATTCAGTATAAATATATGGAATCAATTTATTTCTAAGTTGCATATATTCTCTTATTACAGATAGTCTTAAACTATTCCATTTCCATGGTTCTCTTTTATAATATTTACCTTCATCACTTGCTAAAATAAGAAAAGGACTAAATGTTGCATATTGAATATATCTCATATATAATTCTTCTTGTTCTATTCCTTTATAATATCCTCCGATTGCATGTGCTACATAACTAATCCCAGAATTTGATGCTGATAATGTATATTGAGGTAATGCATTTAGGGTATTCCAATCTACGATTGTTTTACCTGTATAAGTAATGGGATATCTATGGGTAGCCATCTTAGGATTTCTTGATAATATTACTCCTCTTTTATTTTTACTAAGTATCATATCTACAAAGTGAAAGTGATTAAATAACCATAAAGTATTTTTATCATTTATATTATTATAATCTATACTAAATAAATCTACTCCCAAGTTAGATAAATTTCTTATATAAGTATTAAAGTATAAACCTAATTTAGCCATATTTAATGGTACAAAACTAATTTCATTTTCATTAATATATTTACTTAATTCAGCATAATGACTACTTTCTTTAGTTACTTTTAAACTTGGATTAATTGTTAAACCTAGTTTTATATTATTACTATGAAGTAATCCTATTAAGTTTTTGCTATTTAAAATAGTTTCATCAAAACTAAAATTATCTATATTATTATGCCATTTATCCCCTAACATAATTACCGATAATGGTATTTCATTTTCTTTAAATTTCTTTATTATTTTAGCTATATCATTATTATTATATTTTTCATTTTTACTCCACCAGTTACCTAGAGTATATCTTGGTATAAAGGAAGGATATCCTGTTAAATCAAAGTAATCTTTTAAACATAAGCCAAAATCTCTTTTATACATAAATAAATATATATCTATATTATTATTTCTTGGTACATATTCTCCTGACTTATCTAATACTAAGGATGTTGAATCATCTAAAACACAAAATCCATCAGTAGAATACAATCCTTTATCTAATTTTAAATTACCTACAAAATCATCAAGTGAATAACTAATTGAACCAAAATTTCTTGCTTCAGGATGACCATAATACCATGTTTTATCTGTATCATTAAGTAATACTTTTAGGTTATTCCCTGGAGTTAATTTACCACTATCAAAGGGTTTATTTTTAACATAAGATAAAGTAAAATATTTAGTATTTATTTGTAATAAAGTATCTGATTCATTAACTACAAATATAGGCCTTTCAAAATTTCTAAATATTACATTTTGACTTGATCTATCTTCAAACACTCCATTTACACTATATTCTAATCTTATTAATCTATCAGTAAGTATAGTAAATCTATAATTATTTCCCATTACCATACATTCTCTTTTACTAATTAAATCATTTTCATTCCTTACAAAATAATCAGATAAATTACTCATACTATCACCCTTTATTCTATAAATAATTTTACCATAGAAATTAAAAAAAAGAAATAGTATTTTAATATTTTTACCTATTTGTTGTGTTACAATTGATGTGATACATTTTTGTATAAAAAAGTGACTCTTGTCGTATAATATTGAGTTGAACCAAAAATATTAAACGAAAGGACTTGAGTCACAATGAATATTATAAACGAAAATAAAGAAAAAAGCTCAATATTAATTGAGTCATTTTTACAAAAAATTTGTATCATATCATTTACAAATGTACATTAAATTATTATTTATATAATTATAAATTATTAGAATTATATTCTATATAATAATAATCTCCATATATATTTATATTATCATTTTCTATTCTTATAAATGAATTTTCTGGTAAACATAATATTTTTTCATATTTTGATACTTCAAATATTTCTTGTAAATAATCTTTATTATTTATATCTACATGAGGATAAATATTTGTATCAAAGAATCCTAAACCTTTATATTTAACTAAAATACTATTATCTATTTCATCTTTATAAATAACATTCGTAGTTTGATTCATTGATCCTGCGCTTACTCCAATTATTATACCTTCCATATTTTTTATTACATTAATTAAATCATACTCTATTAATGAATCCATTTCACTTTTAGGATCTCCTCCCATTAAAAATATAATATCAGAATTATTAATTAATTCTTTCGCTTTATTACTATTAACTATTTCATCTATTAAATAGATATTATTAAATTTTATATTAATATCATTAAACATTTTTACTAATTCTTTATGTTTCATATCATTTCTTTCAGGATTATTAAATGAAGATGCTATAAAAGTTATATTACTTTTTTCTTTTATATCTTTCTTTAATAATTCTTTTTGCTTACTTGTAAATCCATTTACTTTGTCAAGTCCACTGAATAAATAATTAATTTTCATTATTTTCCTTCTTTCTTACTATATCATATAAATCTAAATATTCCATACTTACCTCCTTATAATTTCTTTAAGTAAATATTTCTTGTTCCTCTTTTTAATTCTATCGTATTAATTAATTCAAAGTTATCTTTTAAAATATTTTTAATTGAATATATATTATCTGGATGTATTGTTACTAAAGCATAAGTATAATTATTATTAATAGAATAATTATCTAATACTTGTAACATTTGATATTGTAAATTATTACCTATATAGTTATAATCTACAAACATTGGACCATAATCTATTACTTTATTATAGTCTAAATCTAATTTAAATTTATTCATATTTTTTTCAGTACTAGGTATTACCATCATTGAACATACATTATTATTATTTAATTTATATAACCATATTCTTCCATTATTATTTATAACACTTAGTAATTCATCATATGAAAAATCTCCAAGCCATTCAGGATGTTCCATATTACTTTTAACTCTATCTCTAAATAAAATATATTTATTTAAGTCTATATTTTCATTTATACATTTTAATTCATTTAATTTAATCATTTTATCTCCTTTATCATTGTGTGCATCCTACTATGATAACATGACTTACTATAAAAATTTATTCCATTATCATTATAAGCAAATACATCTACAATTACATATTTACAACCACAATTTTTAAAATATTCTTCTAGACTATTCATTAATGCTTGTCCTATACCTTTACTTCTTACTTTATTTGATACAATAAGTTCTGTTATTTCTCCTCTTAAAGGACATTTATAATCTAAATAGTCATATTCATCATATGGAAAAATACAACCCATAATTAATCCTACCACTTTATTTTCTTCTAAAGCTAAATAACATTTACCATTATTTTCTTTTACTTCTTTTAAATCTCTAATTGCCATTTTTTCTCTATAATCAGGATGTACTATATCTAAATTATCTTTATCAATTGATACTATATATTCTTCTAATTCTACTAGTAGATTTCTTACATCTTCTAGATATTTATCTTCATATTCTATTATTTTCATTTGTTACTCCTAACTGTATCATTTAATACTAATACTGCTTTTTTTACAAAATAATTAGTTTTATCTATAGGTAGATTATAACTATTTAATTCATTTATCATATCTAAGTAGCAAGTATATTTTTTATTAATATATTCAGGATTAGATTCTAATTCTATTAAAACATATTTATCATTAACTAGTTCTACCACTAATTCATTATCATTATTTACATATACTATACATTTATCTATAATATTAAATAATTTTATATAATTAATTTCTTCCATAAATTTAATTCCTTTTTCTATATCTAATATAGGACATTTAATTTTAGATTGCTTAATTATATTACCTTCACTATCATATTCCTTATTTTTATAAACTAATGATTTTTCTATATCTACAACATCTCTAACTAAAATACATTGTTTTAATACTTCTAAATCATTTAATTTAGTTATATTTATTTCTTTATTTATCATATAAGTATCTTTTACTGTATACTCTTCTTTTATTATAAAATTATTTTTAAGTAAAATATCATGTAATTTATCATAAGTTGTATTTACTTTAACTGTTATTTCATTTCCATAATTCATAGTTATCTCCATATAACACTTTCAAAATATTTTTCTTGAAATTCTGTTAAGGCTTTTATTTGATCATTAGTGTAGTTAACATTTTCTGGTACTACTACTAACTTATCATCATTATCATTAAGTCTATGAATTATTGCTATTACTTTTCCTTTAAATGTATCTACCGGATCAAACACTCCAAGTAAATAAGCATCTAATTCTTCACCATCTCCACTTATAGTATTTTCTACATATCCATAATTAACTGGATAATAGAATTTATGTTTAGGATGTGTACTTCCTAGTGGTCTATCTATTTTTATTTCAATTATTTTATTTAAATATTCTTTTGTATTCATAATCAATTCCTTTCTTTTATAATTTTATTACAAGCTAGTTAGAATTAATCTAACTAACCTGTAATATTTTTTGTTTAATTTATTTCATTTTTTTAAGATCCCGTACTTGTATAATGTTTTAATCCTATATTAAATGCTATAATGCAAGGTATTAAGTAAATTATAACTAGTATTGGAGAAAATAAGTATAATATATTATTTGATTTACCAAGTAAATATAGTAATGGATAATAATTAACCGAAGCATAAGGTATTATAAAACTAAATATAAAGATAAATCCTTTTTTAAATATTCCTATTGGATATTGTGCCATATTTTTTCCACCATCTGTTAAGACATTTTTTACTTCTAGTCCATGTACTGTTATGAAACAATATGATGCCATTAAAAGAAATAGTCCAAAGAATAATATAATTGAACTTATAAACATTGCTATTATAAGTAAAATATTTGTTAAGTTAAAATTTATATTTAGGTTTGATATTGCTATAAAAAATACTATTAATGATTGTAATATTCTAGCAACTTTAATAAAATCCATTTCATTACACATTACTTGAAATAAGACATTTCTTGGTCTAAGTAATAATCTATCTAATGAGCCATCAATAATTAATTTTTCAAATTTATCTACTCCTCTAAAAAATATTTCATTGAATGAAAATCCAAAGTTTATTATTGAAAAACAAAGTAACACTTCATATACATTAAATCCTTTGATATTATCAAATTTTTGAAATAATGTTATTGTCATAAAATAATAACTAAAGAATATTCCTATTTGACTAATAAAACTTAAGATAAAAGATATTTTATATTCTAATTCTTTTTTTAACATTAATGACATGTGTTTCATATATAATTTAACCACCTTGAATCACCGCTTTTCTTAATGCTATTTTAGATATAAATAATCCTATTAAATTAAGTATTATTATCCAGATAAATGATCCTATTAATAATTTATATCCATAAGATAATGTAATACTGTTAGAGTATATTCTAAATGGAAAGTCTCCAATATATTTAAATGGTAAAAAGTTACCTATTTTTTGCATCCATATTGGTAAGAATGGTAATGGTACAATTGAACCCATAAATGTTTCTGCAACTACTCCATACATAGTTATTGAACCTTTGCCATCTAAAGTAAACATTGTTAAAATATGTACAATTAAATTTAAAGATGATACTAATAATAATCCTAAGAATAAAGATATAACAAACATTATAAAATTAGGTATACTATAAGGTAATGTCATCTTAAATGGTTCAGGTAATAAGAATGCTAGAATTAATACAGGCATAAATCTAAGTAATGTTGCTACCATCTTTTTAGATATCATTTTTATATACCATTTAAAATAGAAATTTTGTGGTCTAATTAATTCATAAGCTAAATTACCATTTGATATAATATTTAATAATTCTTGATCTTTTTCATAAGGAAATATTAATGCAAAGAATGCTTGCTGTAACCAAACATAAGTTATTGTTTCTTGAAGTTTTAATGGTATATTATTTCCTCCGCTTTCATAAAATGCTATATAAATCATTGTAAATATTAATCCAAAAAATATTTGAGTTGCTATACCTGCTAGAGCATCTGCTCGATATTGTAAATTAGTTATGAATCTTAACTTAAAATAACTAATGTACATCCTCATAATTTATAATCCTCATATAATCTAATTATTACATCATCAATACTAGGGTTATCAATATCAATATCCTCTATTTTATATTTTTTAGTTATATTATTTATAAATTCTGATACCGTTATTATATTCGAATCTACTACAAATTTATAACCATCTGTTTGTTTTTCTCTACTTATTATACCTTTTGATTTAATATCAATTAGTTCATTAGTATATATTTTGACTTTTTTGTAATTTCCATAAATACTATTTAATTTCTTTAAACTTCCATCATATAGTATTTGTCCTTTACCTATTAAGATAATTCTTTTAGCAAGTGAAGCAATATCTTGCATATCGTGAGTAGTTAATATTATAGTAACATGATTTTCTTTATTTATTTTCTTTATAAAATCTCTTACTATTTTTTTACTTATTGCATCAAGTCCAATTGTTGGCTCATCTAGAAATAATATTTCTGGTTTATGAAGTAGTGATGCTGCTATTTCACATCTCATTCTTTCTCCTAAACTAAGTGTTCTAACAGGTTTCTTTATTATTTCACTTATGTTTAGTAAATTAACTAGATATTCTTTTGTTTTAAGATACTCATCTTTATCTAATTTATAAATATCTTTTAGTAAATCAAAAGTATCTTCCGCAGGTATATCCCAAGATAATTGACTCCTTGAACCAAAGACTACTCCTATTTTAGATACATATTTAATTCTATCTTTAACAGGATCTTGTCCATCTACAATGATACTGCCTTTTGTTGGTGTAAGAATTCCACTTAACATTTTTATTGTCGTAGATTTTCCTGCACCATTTGGACCTATGTAACCTACAATCTCTCCTTTCTTAATTTCAAAAGATATATTTTTTACTGCATCTATGTAAACATATTCTCTTTTGAAAAATGATTTTAAAGCAGCTTTTAGTCCACTATTTCTCTTTGCTACTTTAAAAGTTTTTGTAATGTTTTTTACTTTGATGAATGACAAAATTTCACTTCCTTTCTGACAACGCAAAAAACTACATATTTCTATGTAGATTCATCTTGTAAACTATAATAAGATAATATTCTTCGCTAACGTCATATTAAATATATTATAAATACTATGTTTTGTCAATAGATTTAATGTACTTTTTTAATTTTCTTTGCTAGCACAGTCATCATCAATAGTAACTGTATATGGATTAGTAGGAGTGCCATCACCACTTGAATATTTAACACAGGATTTTAATGATAAAACAGGACGAACCCCCATACGTGAAGCAATTGTATATGTTTGCAATTGACCAGGAGAATAACCATAACATGTAACATACCAACCATTAAAATTTGAACCATTTTTCATAGCAGGGCTCATTGTATACCAATTAATATTTCCAGTGATTGAACTATCAGAACTATTTACATAATACCACGCTGAAGAATTACTAGTATTGTTCATACCGCCTGCAAATGATATTTCATCAGCAGTTATCAATGCTATCGGACAATTTTTAGAAGTATTTCCAGAACATTTTAGTTTTCCATTTCCTCCATTTGTTTCACTTGAAGAAAATTTATCTGCTATCGCTTGCGTAGTTTCAAATAACCCATCATTAGTATTGGCACCACATTTATATGATGGTAATTTATATACATATAATCTAGTATAAGTTGCAAAAACAACTGAAGAAGAATTATATGTTCCAGTTCCTATACTTCTATCATTACAATATATAGCTGTTTTGCTAACATATTTATCATAATCAGATAAAAGATTATTAAAATACCAATTATCTATACTCTGTTTTATTGTACTAGATGTTGTATTAGTTCTATTATTGTCTAAACTACCAGTTGTACCATACATATACCCAACATACATTTGATCATATGAACTATCATTAAAAGCAATGTAGGAATCTATATATGCCTCTATAGTATCATGACTTGTTCCTGAATAAAGCATTCTCACACTTCCATCTTCATTTGTACGAATAATTCTCCAATAAAACCCACCAAATAATACCCAGTTATGTGTAGTGTTTCCTGCATAATAATATACAGTACTACCATCTTCAGTTTTATTTGTAGTATATATTTTATCATTTGTTTCAGTAAATACATTAGAAAAATCAGTTCTTGTACTAACAGCATTATTTGAAGTGTAAGTAGTTATTATATGATCTGCTAAACTTCCTTTTTTAATTGGCCCATCCTCTTTTAACGTTAAATTGCATTCTTTATTCTCAGTTATATTATTTATTGTATA
>ULNY01032889.1_pt1 | contig 32359 bp, 38 predicted proteins | sample 1952071 | NCBI WGS metagenome assembly ULNY01 (sample SAMEA4835589, study PRJEB28245) | human gut metagenome | biome: gut microbiome; material: fecal sample | place: Denmark | collected 2008 | reverse complement strand
TCATTATTATCAACTCCAGTATATATTATACCATCCTTTTACCACTATCATTATGGCAATAGTTCAAAGCCTCTAAAAAGCATTGAAAATACTATGTTTTTCTTATCCATTTTTGTTTCTAGATACGTTTTAGATACTTTCTCGCAATGTATTTAGTAACGTATCTAAATAATATTGCCTAATTTTATGTATAAAAAAGCCTTTATTTCAAGGCTTTTAACTACCTTCCACAACATTGTTTATATTTCTTGCCACTGCCGCATGGACATGGGTCATTTCTACCAACCTTACTACTCTTCTTTTGAACCTTAACAGTATCTTTACTATCATTAGTAATTACATGTTTAACAACTTCTTTTCTTTCCAAGTTTTGTCTTATTTCAGATTTTAACAAGTACATACTAACTTCTTTATTAATAGCCATCATCATATCATCAAATAATTGGAAACCTTCCATAGTATAAGCTTGTAATGGATTTTCATTAGCATATCCTCTTAAACCAATACCCTCTCTTAAATGACTCATTGTACTAATATGTTCCATCCAATGACTATCAATTACTTTTAAAGCAATAGTTTTCTCGAATTCATCTACTACTTCATAAGGAACATCTTTTAATTTTTCTTCATAATCTTTTAATACATTACTATATATTATTTCAATAACTTCATCAGATTTTTTACCATTAATTTCAGATAAATTAATTCTATAATTCTTAAGTAAATTTTCGTTTGAAGCCTCTACTATTTCTTTATAATCATTTTCACTTAACTTAGCAGTTTCAATCATATGACCATTAACCATACCAGTAATGTATTCTTTAAACATACTAAGTATCATTTCATGAATAGATTCACTATCTAAAATTTCATTTCTTTTAGCATAAATTATTTCTCTTTGAGTATTCATTACATCATCATAATTTAATAATTGTTTTCTTATATCAAAGTTATTACCTTCAACTCTCTTTTGAGCAGTCTCAACAGATTTAGCAAACATCTTATTTCTAATTGCTTGATCACCAGTAAATCCTAAATTCTCTAATGTACCACGATATCTATCAGACCCAAATCTAACTAATAAATCATCTTCAAAAGATACAAAGAATTGAGTATAACCAGGATCGCCTTGTCTACCAGAACGACCCCTTAATTGGTTATCTATTCTTCTAGACTCATGTCTTTCAGTACCGATTACACAAAGTCCTCCAAGTTCCTTAACACCTTCACCTAATTTAATATCAGTTCCACGACCAGCCATATTAGTAGCAATAGTAACTGCACCTTTTTCGCCAGCATGTGCAATAATTTCAGCTTCTCTAGCATGATTCTTAGCGTTTAATACTTCATGTCTAATTTTTTTCTTTGTAAGCATATTACTTATAAGTTCACTTGTTTCAATAGCAATTGTACCTACTAATACAGGTTGACCTAATTTATGTTTTTCTTCAATTACCCTAACAATAGCATTATACTTACCTTGTTTACCAGGATATAACAAATCAGTTTCATCAATTCTTATAACAGGTTTATTCGTAGGAATGGAAATAACATACATATTATAAATATTTCTAAATTCTTCTTCCTCAGTCTTTGCAGTACCAGTCATACCTGCTAATTTCTTATACATTCTAAAATAGTTTTGGAATGTAATAGTAGCCAAAGTCTTAGTTTCTTGTTGAATCTTAACCCCTTCCTTAGCCTCAATAGCTTGATGTAACCCTTCTGAAAAAGCACGACCTTTCATAAGTCTACCAGTAAATTGATCTACTATTATTACTTCACCATCTTGAACTACATAATCAACATCTTTTTTCATAAAGTAATTAGCCTTTAAAGCCTGGTTAACATAATGAACCAAAGCAGTATTTGCAATATCATATAAATTATCTAATCCAAATTTCTTTTCACATTTACTACTACCTTCATCAGTTAAATTAATACTTCTAGTCTTTTCATCTTTAACATAATCTTCATTTTCTTTTAAAGTCTTAACAAAATTATCTGCTTGAACATATAAATTAGCAGATTGCATTACTCCACCAGAAATAATTAATGGTGTTCTAGCTTCATCAATCAAAATAGAATCAACTTCATCGACAATACAATAATTTAATTCTCTTTGAACTCTATTTTCTTTCTTAACAACCATATTATCTCTTAAATAATCAAATCCAAGTTCATTATTTGTAGTATATAAAATATCACAATTATATGCTTCTTGTTTTTCTTTAGGACTTTTTTCTCTTAAATTAAGACCTACAGTTAAACCTAAAAATCTAAATATGCTTCCCATCCATTCAGAGTCCCTAGTAGATAAGAATTCATTTACTGTAACAATATGTACGCCTTTACCAGTTAAAGCATTCAAATAAGCAGGAAGAACACAAGTTAAAGTTTTACCTTCACCAGTTTTCATTTCCGCAATATTACCATAATGTATTGCTAAACCACCCAAAATTTGCACATAAAATGGCTTCATTTGCACACATCTATAAGCAGCTTCTCTAGCAGTAGCAAAAGCTTCAATTAATATATCTTCCAAAGTTGCACCAGACTCTAATCTCTTTTTAAATTCATTAGTCTTATTTGCAAGTTCACTATCAGTAAGTTTACTATATTCTCCATCAAGAGCATTAATTTCATCTGCTATTTTTTTAAATCTTTCTAATTCCTTATATTCATTATCAAACATTTTTTTAAATATTTTAAGCATATTCTCATCTCCAATATATATTTTACAATAAATACATAAAAAAGTCTACACATAAAGTATAGACTTTATAACTATTTAGTTTCAATTATACCATAATTTCCATCATTTCTTTTATATAATACATTAACATTATCACTATGCATATCCTTATATACAAAGAAATTATGTCCAAGAAGTTCCATTTCTAATATAGCTTCTTCCTCATCCATCGGTTTAGTATCAAACTTCTTTCTTTTAACTATTTTATTATTCTCTTCTTCATTATCTTTTACTTCATAATCAAAGTTTAAATATTCATATTTATTATTAACTTTATTTTGTTTCTTTAATTTTGTTTTATTTTTTCTAATTTGTCTTTCTAATTTATCACTTACTAAATCAATAGCAGCATATAAATCATCATTAGATTCCTCACTTCTTAAAATAAACTTATCAATAGGTATAGTAACTTCAACAATTTGTTTATTACCTCTTATCTTAGTTAAAACATTAGCAGTAATATCTTCATCATTAAAGTACTTGTTTAACCTATCTAATTTTTCCATTGTGTAATTCTTAATTGCATCTGTAACAACCATCTTGTCGCCACGAATATTATATTTCATATAACATCATCCTTTCTAATTAAAGTATAGCATAAATCAAAATAAAAAACTAGTAGTTATATGTAAATAACATAATTTAACATAATTCACATATTTACACAAAATAATTTTTTTGATATACTTTATGTGGAGATGATAATATGGATATATTTTGTAAAATAATTAATAAAGAAATACCATCATATACAATATATGAAAATGAAATAGTAAAAGTAATACTAGATGTTAATCCGACAAACCCAGGACACAGTTTAATTATTCCTAAAAAACATATACAAGATTTATATGATATAGATAAAGAAACTTATATGTATATATTTAACATAAGTAAAAATATAGCAAAATTACTTACAGAAAAATTAAATTGTGATGGAATAACATTAGTACAAAACAATGGCATTGCTCAAGAAGTAAAACATTTTCATTTACATGTAATACCAAAATATAATAATAAACCAAATCTAAATATTGAAGAAGTATATAAGAAAATAACTCAGTAAATGAGTTATTTATTTTTACATAAAAAAAGAAACATTAACGACAATTTTAATGCTCTTCCTAGTTTTTTGAATAAATTACAAATCATTGTCAAATCAGTAATTCCTTATCCAATCACGAGTCACTCTCTCGGTTATACGTATACAGCTGATAGCAGATAAGACCCTTTTTATAGGCATTCTTAATATTCATATTACCCAAAAATGATAATTATAAATATTTTATGCTAAGAACAGCTACCCCATAAATCCTAGTAAACAACCAAGACCCTAAAGGGATACAATAACCAATAGAATTTATTTGTTTTATTTTTCAATAAACTTAATTAAAGATTTTATTCTCAAATAAACATAACCTACTAATTATTAATTTAGTGTTCTCTTTATCTATCAACTAGATATATTATAGCACAAAAAAAATAAAATGCAATACTTTTTTTGAATTTTTTTTCATTTTTTTGCAAATTTCTACATTTATTACTATAAAACAAAGAAAAAACTATCCGAAGATAGTTTAGATATAACTAATAGAATAATGCTGAGCCAAGTATAATAGCAAGTAATATATATAGTACAATAACAATTAAGAAACCATTTCTATTACTTCCACATCCACATGTATTTACTGTAGACATATTAACACCTCCTTAATTTTATATCCAAGCACCAAGTATAATTATTAATAAAATAAATAGAACTAAAACAATAGCAGCAGAAGATCCACAATTACCCATAACACTTACCTCCTTTTTTTATCTTTCACATTATTTTATACAAAAAAATAAAATATGTGAATATTTAGACAAAATTAAATATTAAAAATAAATATTTTATGTTTTTTATCCCATAATTATTAAATAATATTGTATTTTTCATTATTTTTTGTTATGATATGTATAGACTTAGAAAGGAGATACACATGAAAAAAGGTAAAGAAAAAACTAAAGGTGAAAAGTTTATTAGTTTTATCGACACAAACAGAAAAAGTATTTATGGGTTTATTGGAGGAGTATTAGTAGCTGCAATAGTAGCAACAATAATATGGCCAGATAGAATTGCAACACTTGAAGACGGAACACAACCAATCGCAGAAATAAATGAAAAAGTTATAACTGCAGATATGATGTATGAAGAATTAAAAAATGTTAACTCTATTAATACATTCATTGACCTAGTAGATGATTCAATTTTATCTAAAAAATATGAATTAACTTCTGAAATGGAAAAAGAAGTTGAAGATACTGCAAATGCTTATTATAATCAATATGCACAATATGGTTATTCAAAAGAACAAATACTTACACAATTTGGACTATCATCTCATGAAGAATTCATAAAAGTTTTAACTTTAAATAATCGTCGTAGTAAATACTTTGATGAATATGTAAAAAGTTTAATAACTGATAAAGACATAAATGACTACTATGAAAATTCTGTTTATGGTGATATTAGTTCAGAACATATGCTAGCAAAAATATCTGATGATTTAACTGACGAAGATGCCAAAGCATTAGCAGAAGAAATAATTTCTAAACTAAACGAAGGAAAATCTTTCGATGAAGTTAAAGAAGAATACAAAGATAAAATAACATATGAAAATCTAAACTATCAAGGATTTAATTCAAATATTCAAGATAGTTATATGGATGCACTAAAAAAACTTGAAAATGGTAAATATACAACTGAACCAGTTAAAACAACATATGGATACCATGTAATTCATCGTATAGACCAAAAAGAAAAAGCTGCTCTTGAAGATATTAAAGATGAAGTTATTGAAAAAATTTCAGATGAGAAAAAATCAGCAGATAAAAATCTATACTATAAATCATTAATTCATATGCGCGAAGAAAACGGATTAAAATTCAGCGATACTGTTTTCGAAGATAAATATAATGCATATATTAAAAAATACAAATAAAAAGCCAACAAAGGCTTTTTTAATTTTTTATTTTATTTAAAAACTTAACTAAATTATATAATTTATTATTATCATTATTAATATTAACTTCATTAATTAATACTCTTTTTATTTCATTAACATCATTTAATTCTTGTTCAAAATAATCATAATATATATATTTTAAAATATTACTATTATCCTTAATATCTAAATTATTAATATATTTACTTAAATAATCTCTTTTTTCCATATCACATCTAGATATAAATTTATATTCATTATTCTTATTTATAAGTAAATTAATATTAATTTCTTCTTCATTATACACTTCATCATTACATTCATCTTGTTCATCAAAAACCATACTACTTCGTTTAATTAAATTGCCATCCTTATCAAACATAACTCCAATAGTTTCATTACTATCAGATAATAAACACATATATTTATTATCATATTTACTATAAAAAGTAGTAAGATTATATATCTTATTAATAAAACTCATATCAACCTTTATTATATTATACTTAAAATAGTTCATTAAACCACTATTAATTCTAAATAAAGGAATTTTTTTAACATTAAGTAACTTATCCTTTTTCTTCCACTCATAAAAATCATAATAACACTTATTAAAATTAAGAACAACATCATATATGTAATTCATATTTATCTTCTCCTTTAATTAATAATGATAAAATTAATATTATTAAACCAATAACAATCAAATAACATTCAAATCTACTACTTATAAATTTAACATATTCTAAAAAATTATACGTTGTACTAAGCAAATTTAAATATAAAATTATATAAGTAAAACCTAAAACCATAAGTCCAAAACCAAATAAAAAGAAAAAAATACGTAGCATAATACCACCTATTTAATTCTATTCAAACTATTCTAAATAATTATCATTTTTAATATCAACACTACTAATAGATTCAAATCTCTTACTTATCTTATCAGTAGTAACATGAATACTCTCTACATCCTTATTAACAGTTTCAATACTCCTAGATAACTTATCCCATCTTTCCTTATATCTAGAAAATTCAATACCAAGTTTATTTAGTTCATCATGAATTATTGAAGTATATTTATCTCTTTCAATATTTTTAAGTAATACTTGAATAACAGTAAAAGTAGAAATTAATGTTGTAGGAGAAGTAATCCATACATGTCGCTTATATGCATACTCCACTAAATCACTATGATATGCATTAATCTCAGAAAATATTGCTTCTGCAGGTAAAAACATAATTGCTTGATTTGAAGTAACCCCAGGAATAATATATTTATCACTAATTGCATCAATATGTTTCTTTACATCAATTTTAAATTGCTTTTCAGCAGTAGTTCTTTCAACTTGACTTTTATTTCTATCAACCATTATCTGATAATTTTCCAAAGGAAACTTTGAATCTATTGCCACAGTACCCAAAGGTTCTGGTGCAAATATAACAGCATCTGCAATAGTATTATTACCAAAAGTATATTGTAATCTATAAACATTATCATTCTTTTCCCCAAAGATACTAACAAGTATATGTTTTAAATTAATTTCTCCAAATATACCCCTACTCTTTTTATCAGTAAGAATACTTTGTAAAGAGACAATATCAGTTGATAAATTGTCTATTTTCTTTTGTGCTTCATCAATTTTAGTAAGTCTTTCAAGTACCGAAGTAAAAGTTTTATTTGTCTTATTAAAACTCTCATCTAATCTCTCATTAACTCTATCATTAATCATATTAAGTTTATTTTCCATCTTAATATTTAATCTTTCAAAATCATCATTCATATTTCTACTTAAATCATATCTAAAATCAGATAATTCCTTAACCGTAGTATTTTCTAACTTACCAAGTCTTTCCGTAATATTAGATTCATTAACACCCTTAACAATAGATATAATAACTAAAATAAGAATAATAACTAATAACCCAATAATAATATAATCCATATCTCTCACATCCTACAATAAAAATTATACATTAAGAGTATATAAAAGTCAATATAAAATAAACAATTGTTTGCCAAAAACTACGTGCGTTTTCTATATAATTCAAGTCTTATATCATGTAATATTTGTATTATTTCTCTAATGGTTAATATCAATAAATAACAAGGAATAAAGGAAGTTAATAAAATTATCACCAAAGTTATATCTTCATTAAATAAAGAGAGAAAGAAAACAATTACATAAAGAACTATTAATATAACTGAAATAACAAACCAAATATTTGCAATAGAATTTATTTCATATAATTTCTTCTTGTCTATTTTTTTACTTATGATTATAGAATCATTTTTATCATTATTATTTTTCTTGTCCAATTCATCAAAAAAATCATTATTCATATTCACTAACCTTCTTTCTTTTTTATACTATTTTTAGAATATAAATTAAAATACATCAATAAAGGAACGAAATAAACATAACTACATATATAAAACATAAAAGTTTTAAATTCAAAATTATTTGCACTTACCGCAACTACAGAACAAAAGTGAACAAACCATATAAACATAAGACATACGTAATTAAAGTTATTTGTATCAAAAGACAACTTATTATTAAAAAATATCATTCTCAAATAATTAACAAATACAATTTCAAATACAGCACTAAAAAGACTAGACACTGGGAAAAATTCAACATTATTATTATTCACAAGATAAAACATTAATGACAAAACAGAATAGCAAACATATATAACACAAAAAATAAAGTAAATCATATTAAGTGCTTTTAAGTCTAATTTCTTTGAAAAAAGAATAATGCAAAAATACAACAAAGAAATAAAATTTAAATTAAAAAGTAAAGAAAATAGCAAAATAAAATAATCGAATATGTTAAAAGAATAACTCCAAGCATCATAATAATATAAAAACTCAAAAAGCAAATAAAAAATATTTAATATAATAACACAAATCGCTAATGTTTTTGGATTAAGATTTCTATTTTTCACTCTAACACTCCTTTCTAACATATATTATATCACAATTCGAACTACCAGCGCATATAATTCTAACTGACAGTTGTATAAAATAATATTAGGTGATATAAAATGAATAAAAATCTATTTCATGATGATTATTATTACTATGATATAGTAAGAAAAAATATTAAAAAATACAGAAAATTAGCAAGCTTAACACAGCAAGAATTAGCAGATAAAATTGAGGTAAGTATGCATTATATTTCTCAAATAGAAAGTGCCAAACCAAATAAATACTTTACATTAATAATAATAGGAAGAATTGCAGATGTATTAAACATTAATATAAAGCAACTATTTGATGAAAGTAATTAAAAAAAAATATAACCTATGCATCAAACATAAATTATACTTTATATATAACTATTTAACAAATGGTATAAATGCCATATATCTTGCTAACTTAACTTGTTCAGCAACATGTCTTTGATGCTTTGCACAAGTACCAGTAAATCTTCTTGGTAAAATTTTACCATTATCATTTATATATTTACTTATAATTGCAACATCTTTATAATCTACTGATTTTCCAGCACACATATGACATATTTTTTTTCTTTTTGGTTTACGAAAATCTGCCATAATTATCCTCCTTTATTAGAATGGTAAATCATTATCGCTTATAGTAACACTTTCTCCAAAACTTTCAAATGGATCTTTTTCAACAGATACACTTTGAACAGGTTGTTGAGTTGGTACACTAGGCTCTGGAATATTATCAAATGGATTTGGTTCACTATATGAACTACTTGTTGAACCATTATTACTTCCAGAACTTAAAAATTGTACACTTAAAGCAACAACTTCAGTTACATAAACTTTCTTTCCATCCTTATCATCATAACTTCTAGATTGAAGTCTACCCTCAACAGATACCAATCTACCTTTAGTTACATATTTGCAAACATTTTCCGCTTGTTTATCCCAAACAACAACATTAATAAAGTCTGCTTCTCTTTCACCATTTTGATTAGTAAATGTTCTGTTAATTGCTAAATTTAATTGACATACAGCTCTACCTGAATTAGTGTGTCTAAGTTCAGGATCTCTTGTAAGTCTTCCTACTAAATCTACTCTATTCATATTTCCTCCGATTATTTATCTAAATTAATAACTAAATCTCTAATAACATTTTCTTCAATTTTAGCAAGTCTCTTAAATTCTTTAACTGCTGCGTCATCATTAGATTCAATGTTATATAAATAGTAAAAACCAGATTTACACTTTTTAATTTCATAAGCTAATTCTCTTTGTCCTAATTCCTTAGATAAAGTAATAGTAGCCTTATTCTTAGTAAAAGCATTTTCTAAATTTGATACTATTTCTTTTCTTTCTTCCTCAGTAGTATCAGATTTTACTATGAACATAATTTCATATTTTCTCATTTCTACACCTCCTTATGGTCTAATCGGCTCAAATATTTGAGCAAGGAACTTTCGTTCACGAAGTATTATAGCAAATATTTAATTTAAAGTAAATAGTTTATTCAAAATATAATGAAGAAAATTCATCAATTAACTCACTAAACATATCAATCGCAGAATTAACAACTTCTTTTTTAGTAATATCAACACCAGCAACTTTAAGTGAATCAATAGGATTCTTAGTTCTTCCACATTTTAAGAAATTAATATAATTATTTACTGCACCCTTTTTACCAGATAAAATATTATTAACTATCATACAAGCACAAGATAATCCAGTTGCATATTTATATACATAAAAATTATAATAAAAGTGTGGTATTCTTTCCCATTCATACATAATCTCTTTATCAATTACTACATTATTACCAAAATATTTTTCATTTAATTCATAATATTTTTTATCTAGTAAATCTGCTGTTAATATTTCATCATTTTCTACCAATGAATATATTTCTTTTTCAAATTCTGCAAACATAGTTTGTCTATATACAGTAGCCCTAAATAATTCTAATAACTTATTAATAATATATAATTTTTCTTCTTTACTAGAACTATTCTTAATCATATATTTAGCCAATAACAATTCATTAACTGTTGAAGCCACTTCTGCTACAAAAATAGAATAATCTCCATAAACATAACTATTATTATGTCTAGCATAGTAACTATGAATAGAGTGTCCCATTTCATGAGCAAGAGTAGACATATCATTATATTTATCTTGATAATTTAATAAAACATATGGATAAGTATCATAACATCCTGAAGAATATCCACCAGTTCTCTTATTTCTAGTAGGATATACATCTATCCATCTATCTTTAATACCATTATTATATATATTAATATATTCTTCACCTAATACACTTAATGCTTTTCTAACAATATCAACTGCTTCATCAAAATTGTATTTTTTATTATATTCCTTTGTCATAGAAACATATACATCATATAAATGAAGTTCATCTACTTCAAGGACTTTTCTTTTAATATCATAATATTTATATAAAACATCAAGTCCATCATTAACACTATTAATTAAATTATCATAAACACTTAAAGGTATCTCATCTTGAAATAAAGATGCTTCAATTGCACTATTATATTTTCTAACTTTACTTATACTTACCTCTTCATTAATATTATTACTAATCAAAGAAGCAAAAGTGTTTTTAAATTCACTATATGTTTTATATAAAACTTCAAAAGTTTCCTTTCTAACTCTTCTATCTCTACTTTCAATATATAAAGAATAATTACTATTATCTAACTTTACAGTATTTCCTTCTTCATTAGTAATATTTCCAAATATTAAATCACAATCTTTAAATAATTCATAAGTATCATAATTATTACCCATCATTTTATGTAAACTAGATAATAATTTCTCCTCATTATCACTTAAAGTATGTTCCTTAAATCTAAATTCATCTCTTAACATCTTTTCATATTCTTTTAATTTAGGTTCTTCTTTAATAAATTTCTCTATTTCTTCCCAACTTAATTTTAAAATATTCGGAGTAATAAAATATGCCTTATTAGATAACTCTGCATATAAATTACTAACCTTTCCTCTTAAACTTTGATTCTCATTAATCGAAGTATCACTATCAAATAATAAATTAGCATAACTATATAATTTTTCTAATTTTCTAGTTACCATATAATAATAATTAATTGTCTCGTAAAATTCTTTTGCACTATTTAACATAGAGTTTTCATATTTTTTAATTTCATTTACTTTGTCTTTTACTTCATTAAAATCTTTCATAAAGCTTTCAGTATTATCATATATAACCTCTAAGTCCCATAAATACTTTTTGTCAATATTACTTCTATCCATAATTTCACCTCTATTTAATTATACAACAAAATAATCTAATTATAAAGAAAATATTCTAAAATACAATTTTCATAAAAGAAAAAGTACTATAAAGTACTATACATTAAATCTAAAATGACAAATATCACCATCTTGCATAACATAATCTTTTCCTTCAAGTCTCATTTTTCCTTTTTCCTTAACAGCATTTTCACTACCACATTCAATTAAATCATTATATGAAATAACTTCTGCACGAATAAATCCTCTTTCAAAATCACTATGAATTAATCCTGCACATGCTGGAGCTTTCATACCTTTCTTAAATGTCCAAGCTTTAACTTCATCACTACCTACCGTAAAATAAGTAGCAAGTCCAAGTAAAGAATAAGTTTTCTTAATTAACTTAGACAATCCACTCTCACTGATACCTATTTCATTTAAATATTCTAATTGTTCTTCTTCAGGAAGTTCTACTAATTCACTTTCAATTTTAGCACATATAATAACTACTTCACTACCTTCATTCTTAGCAAATTCTTCTACTTTTTTAGTATATTCATTACCAGTAGAAACATCATTCTCATTAACATTACATACATAAATAATAGGTTTTAAAGTAATTAAATTAAATGAACTAATTAAATTTAATTCTTCTTCATCAAGTTCCATTTTTCTAACTGCTATACCACTTTCCAAAGTAGTTTTAATTCTATTTAATAATTCTATTTCTGCTAAATCTTTCTTAACCTTAGTAGTCATTGCTTTCTTAGCTATCTTATTAATCCTATTATCAATAATCTCTAAATCAGACATAATAAGTTCAATATTAATAACATCAATATCCCTAATTGGATCAATCGTGGAGTCAACATGAATAATATTAGAATCATCAAAACATCTAACAACTTCCACAATTGCATCTACTTCCCTTATATGAGATAAAAATTTATTACCTAACCCTTCACCATTACTTGCACCTTTAACTAATCCTGCTATATCATTAAATTCATAAGAAGTAGGAATTAATCTCATTGGATTATACATTTGATTTAACTTCTCAATCCTCTCATCAGGAACATTAACAATTCCAACATTAGGTTCAATTGTAGCAAAAGGATAATTTGCAGCTAAAATACTTTGTTTTGTAATTGCATTAAATAAAGTAGATTTACCAACATTAGGCAATCCCACAATGCCTGCTTTCAAACTCATAAAATCACTTCTTTCATGTATCTTATTATATCACTTAATACATATTTAATCAAAGAAAAAAGATACATTTCTATATCTTTTTATTTTTAGTTACTCTCTTTACTTTTGAATTAATTTCTTCCATATTATCTTTCATAGAAAAATTCTTTCTAACATTTATCAAAGAAGAATCAACTTTATAAGTATTAGCAATAATATCTAAATATGACTCTTTCTCATTTACTGAATCAAACACTAAATTTCTAGTTTCAATATTATCAGATACACATTTAACTACTGAGTTACCTTTCATATCATTAACATAAACGTATTCCATATCAATATTATCACCAAATATTTTTGCACTAACTCTTTTGTTACTTGAATCAAATAAAATTGTAGACATATATATAGTAACATTTTTAGCATTTTTAATACAAATATCATTTAAAAAAGTACAATTCATAAATTTAACATTTCCATAATTCGCATCAATTGTAGCATTTTCAAATACACCACATTCAAAAATAACATTTCCCTCAGGACTTATTATTAAGTTTCCTGATAACCTACTAATATTTTTCATACATCACCTCCCTTAATTTTAAGCAGTCGGTAACATTACACCAGTACCTATCCCAATAGGAATACCAATAATATAAAATGCTAATATTATAACAAACCATAAAATAGAATAAGAAATAGCATAAGGCATCATCAAACTAACTGCATCAGTCAAAGTAACAGCATTATCTTTCTTTTTATTATATATTTGTAAGAAGCCCAAAAATATAACAAAATATGTAAATAATGGTGAAATACCTTTAACAGCACTATCTGCAGCTCTAAATACCGCTTGAGCAAACTCTGGAGTAAGTGAACTTTGCATAAACATAGGTACCACAACCGGAGATAAAATAGCCCATTTAGTCGAAGAAGCCGGAATAAACATCGTACTTATCATTGTAATAACAAAGAATAATATAATAAGTAATATACCAGATACCTCAATTGAGTTTAATAGTTCAGTCAATGAAGATACAATAAATACTCCTATATTTGTTTGTTTAAATATAGCACAAAATTGCGAAGCAAAGAATATTAATACTAATATTGAAGCAACATCTTTTAAATAATAACTCATCGCATCTACTAAATCTTTATTATTTTTAAATGTTTTAACTCTAAGTCCATAAACAAGACCAGATATAATTAATAATAAACTAAACAGAAATACAACACCTTGACTAAAATATGAATTATCTCCAAATAATTGATCTACATATAAACTATCTTTTAAATATAGAAATAATCCTGAAAAAGGTAAACCAGGTATAATTGAATAAATCAAAATAAGTACAAATAACAATGAAGATAATAATGCAATAAATACACCTTTCTTTTCCTTCTTAGTAACTATCATTGCATCAAAATATTCACTTTCATCAAATACATATCTACCTAACTTAGGAACAATATATTTTTCAGTAACAATCATTCCTAAATAAGCAATACAAATAGTACTAATAACCATAAATATTAAATTACCACTTAAATTAACTTTATATGTTTTATCAAGTATTGAAGCAGCAAGCCCAGTATAAGAAGATAACATACTATCAAGCCCATTAACAACAATATTTGCACCATAACCAAAAGTAATACCTGCAAAAGCAGCACATACACCAGTTGATGGATGTCTACCTAAATTCATAAATAATATTGCAGCAACAGGAATTAAAATAACATATCCTACCTCAAAAAACATACTAGATAATATTCCAAGCAATACAACAATAAAAGTAAATGTTTTTTTAGAAATCTTCTTAGATAATAACCCAAATAATGAATTTAAATATCCAGATTTATAAGCAACTCCAACTCCAAGTAATCCAACAATTAAATTACCAAGTGGAGCAAAACTAGTAAAATTAGATATCATATTACTTATTAAATATTGTATTCCAGATCTATTAAATAAATTATTAATTACAACAATTTTACTCTCTAAATTACCAGTAACACTATTAACAGTATAATAACTAGTTTCTAAATGTAATATACCACCAATACTACTAACTATCATAATAAGAATAGTTAAACAAAAAAATAGTAAAGCAGGATGTAATCTAAATTCTTTCTTTATCTTTTTCATAACTCCTCAACTTTCTTTAATTTTCTATTAAATTCTATTCTAGGTAGCATAATACATCTACCACAATTCAAACATTTTATTTTTATATCTGCCCCTAATCTAACTATTTCCCATTTATTAGTACCACATGGATGATCTTTTTTCATAATAACAATACTTCCTAATTTATATTCTTTATCCATAATAGAGACCTCCTATGTACTAATTATATCATTACATAACTTTTTTTACAAGAAAAAAATATCTAGATTACCTAGACATTTATCTATCTAACATATGTAAATTATCAAGTAAAATACCAGTTCCCTCAGCAACACATGTAAGTGGACTTTCTGCAATAAACACAGGAACTTTTAATTCTTGTGATAATAATTCACTAAATCCATCTACTAATGCACCACCACCAGTTAATACAATTCCTTTATCAATAATATCTGAAGATAATTCCGGTGGAGTTTGTTCTAATATACCCTTAACTGCATGAATAATCAAGTAAACACTTTCTCTTAAAGCCTCTTCAACTTCTGAAGATGTAAGAGTAATTGAATGAGGTAACCCAGTAACTAAATCTCTACCTCTAACGTCCATTTTTTCATTTCTAGAACCAGGAAAAACAGTACCAATAGTCATTTTAATTTCTTCTGCAGTTCTTTCACCAACTAAAAGTTTATATTTATCTTTAATATACTTAACAATATCACTATCAAAAGCATTTCCAGCAATTCTAATCGAAGTACTATTAACTATACCTCCCAAAGATAATATAGCAATATCTGTAGTACCTCCACCAATATCAATAACCATATTACCACTAGGTTTTGATATATCCATACCAGCACCAATTGAGGCAACCTTAGGTTCTTCTTCCAAATAAACTTTTTTTGCACCAGTTCTTTCAGCCGCTTCTTTTATTGCATTCTTTTCAACCTGAGTGATATTTGATGGACAACAAATAAGTATTCTAGGACGAGATAAAAAACTTCTACCATTAACTTTTTTTATAAAATAATTAAGCATAACCTCTGTAGTATCAAAATCAGCTATAACGCCATCTTTCATTGGTTTAATAGCTTTAACCTTTCCTGGAGTTCTACCCAACATCTCATGTGCTTCAATACCAACAGCAAGAGGTTTCTTAGTTTCAGAATCAATTGCAACAACACTTGGTTCATTTAATACAATACCTTGTCCCTTTATGTAAATAAGTACATTTGCAGTACCTAAGTCTATTCCAATGTCTTTATTAAACATAATATCACCATCCCTTAATGAATATTTTACCATAATTTGTATTTTTTTTATAGTTAAATCTTTACTTTTTTGCTTAAAAACTTATATTTTGTCGCATTTCCACCACGAATATGTCTAATTTCCAAATGATATTTTAGTATATTTGACACTTTATTATACATTTCACTATCAATTTCCAATAATCTTTCCTTTAAATCCTTATGTACAGTACTCTTACTAACATTAAATACCTTAGCAATTTCCCTAACGGTATCCTTAGTTTCTATTATATATTTACCTTCATTAATGACTCTTAAAATAATATTTTTATCCATAACATCTCCTTAATATATTATATTAACTAAATGTAATATATTATTCTAAAAAAAGGCATTAACGCCTATAAATCTTTTATATTTTTATCAAAATAATCATTTGGATTAACAATCTCACCATTGTAGTATAATTCAAAATGTAAATTATTATCTACCTTAGTATTTAAATTAGTCTTACCACTCTTACCAATAATTTGTCCTTGTACAATCTTATCATCTACTTTAACATTAACTTCTCCTAAACTTTGATATAAACTGATTAAATTATTTGTATGTCTAATTTCCACAATACTACCGACAATATTATCACTCTTAACATCAATAACAGTACCATCAAGAATACTAATTACATCAAAAGAATTATCTGAATAATAATCTATTCCTGAATTTTGCATATAAGTATTCTCATAATATATTATTGAATTTTTTTGACTATCTTCTTCACCATTATAAACATAAAATTCTTTACTTACCTTAACATCACTACTAGTAAAAGGTTTAATAATAGTCTTAGTATCACTAACTACAGGTAAATAATCATTATTCTTAATTATTTCCTTATCAACATAATCAGTATCAATCAAATTCTTATCTTTAAGCAAAGTATTAGATAATATTTTTTGCACAAAATACAAACTAAATACAAAAGCACTAATAGCTACAACATAAATACCTGGTACTAACAAAGATTTTAATTTTTTTTTCATTTTTCCACCTCTATTTTAAGTTTTAACAAAAAATAAATTTTTATACATTTTTTTATTTAATTTTATCAATTGTTATACCAGTATAATAATATTTTAAAATATCATAATATTTATATCCTTCCTTAGCCATACCAAGTGCACCATATTGACTCATACCAACACCATGACCATACCCACAAGTATTAATAATAACATCATTATTTTCCTGCACAAAAGAAAAATCATAACTCTTTAATCCTAACTTGTTATATACATCCTTGCTATTTAATTCTACACCATTTATTTTTAACTTAATAATTCTATTAGTACCACTTCTTTCTAATACTTCATAACTTAATTTTTTATTATATTCTAATCCTAATAAACTATAAAAATCATTCAAAGACATTTTCTTACTAGATTTAAAAGCAGAAGAAGTATCCTTATCCCATAAACTTTCTTTACTTTTCAAATAAGGTAAATCCAAATTAAATATAACATTAGAACTTTCCGTATAACCATTACTCGTAGAAAAAAACATTGCGTCAATAATATTATTATCATAATACATTACTTCATCAAGAGTTTCATTAACAACACTTCTTAACTTATTAATATTTTCCTTATAATTAATTCCCCAAGCTTTTTTTAAATAATCATTATCTAAATAAACTTGATTCATCACCGAGTCCACTACATCATAATCATTATCTTTATTATAACCAATTCTTTTCATTGCATAACTTCTTGAAGCAACAGCTTGCGCTTTTAAAGCCTCACTATCAAAATATATAGGCATTTCACCTGCCAAAACACCAACAATATACTCTTCTAATGGCATAACTTCAATAACACCACTAGCATTTCTTTTAACCCTAATATTTCTACTTTCAATATAATTTAATTCTATTTCCTTTAAAAAATATAATTTATATATAAGTACAATAAAAAAAGGAATAAATATTATACATAAAGTAAATATAATAATTTTTTTCATATTACACTTCCTTTATATAAGTATATTCCTTTCAATATATAAAATTTGTCAAAATATATTACTAAATACATTCATAAAATCATATAAAAAACTAACAACCAAATAACTTAAACTAAAAATTATAGCCATATATAATACCCTAGCTTGATAATTAGTATGTTTACCTAATTTGAATATAACATTAATATTAACACTATCTAATGCCCATATAATAAAAGGTATTACAAATATATATAATATTAACTTACTCATTTTCTATACTCTTTATTTTATCATTTCTAACTATATATCTATCAATATTAGAAAAAGGTGTATTAATAAATTTATCTATTATTTCCTTAGTTACCTCTTCAGGTAATTCCTCACTTATTGCAATAACATTAGCATTATTATGTGCTCTACTTAATATAGCCTCACTAACACTAGAAACCTTAGCACAATAAATACCTTTCATTTTATTTAAAGCAATGCTCATACCAATACCTGTACCACATATTGCAATACCTAAATCAACTTCTTTGTTTAAAACACCCTTGCCTAATTTATATGCATAATCAGGAAAATCCACTGCGTCAGTAGTATTAGTACCATAATTAACAACATCATATCCCATTTGTGTTAAATATGCAACCAAATACTCTTTAGAAGTAACTCCTCTATGATCATTAGTTATACCTATTTTCATTTCTTATCCCTCCATAATTAGTATATCATCATTTAAACTTTTTTACTATAATTAAAAATAAACTTTACATAAAAAAGAAGACTATTCATCTTCCTTATTTGATTTAGTAACCACTACCTCTTTATTATTTACTCTAATAATATTAGGATCATAATTATTAACTTCTTCAACATTTTCACTATTAAAAGGTGCTTCATAATTAACATTATTAACCATATCTACACTCTTATTAATATTTAAATCAGGATTATTATCAAATTCATTAGTTTTAATCTTATCGTTTACAATATTAGAATTATCATTAAAATTAACATTATTATTTAATGGTCTAGAAATATTATTATTCATATTCTCATTATTATTATTAAAACTTGCTAATTCTTGTCTATTACCATTATTCATATTTCCATTAAAATTATTTTGATTATTATTATTAAATTTAACTAATTCTGGTTTCTTAACATCATTAACAACACTAACATTACCCATCATTTTATTAAAATCATTTTCATTATTATTAAATTTAACTAATTCTGGTTTCTTAACATTATTATTATTAGAATTATTATTTCTATTATTCATATAATTACTATAAACACCATTATTACCTGGTCTATTCTTATTCATATTGTTATATTTAGCATTATTAGATAATATTTCTATATCTCTATCAACATCACTAGAACTAGCATCTCCACTTTTACTTAATATAGCACTTATTATAGAAAACACTAAAAATATTGCAATAAATATTGCTACAATAAAATATATAGTATCATAACTACCAAGTTCAAAAACAAATTCTATATCAGTTCTACCCTTATTAGTAATATTCCAAGTTAAAGTATTACCATCTTCACTAACACTTCCAGCATTATTGCTAACATTACCTTTAGGTAAATAAGCCACAAAAGTTACTTCAGTATTAGATAAATCAATATCAATATTAGTTAAATCTACAAAGAAATTCGCTGCATATCTATTCGAAGCAAAACCTTTATCAACATTAAATATCTTAGTTTCAATACTCTTATCATAATCATTATTATATAAATATAACAAATCAAATTTATCAGTTCTTTCTGCAAAAGAATTATTATCTATATTATCATAATGTTTAGTAATTCTAATACCATAATTATTATCTCTAGTAAATTCTTCAACCTTAAAATCATTACTTTCATATTTTTCTTTTAATGTATCAATATATTTATTTATTTCCTCACTCGAAGTAGAAACAATATTTATAGATAAATCCATACTTTTATTTCTATTAATTGACATAGACATATCATAACTAGAACAACCAGTAAGTAATATTAAAAATAAACCTACAATTAAATATTTTATTTTCTTCATATTATACCTCATACATTTCTATATTAAGAATATCACATTTAAAAGAAAAAGACAAGAAAAAAAGAAACTATTTAGTCTCTTTATCAAATCCATATTTCTTATTAAATTTATCTACTTGTCCTTTTCTATTACCAGCAGTTTGTTTACCAGTATAGAATGGATGACACATATTACAAGTATCAATTGAATGTTCTGCTACACCTAATGTACTTTTTGCAGTTATAACATTTCCACAAGCACATACAAATTTAGTTTCAGTTTGTTTTGGATGAATATTTGCTTTCATTTTATCTCTCCTTCCGCCATGACAAAAAAGTCATAGTAATAAATACGAACAATATTATATCAGTTATTTTCTATTTTAGCAACAATTTTTTCAGAAATTTTTAAATATCCTTGATTATTAGGAATAAAACTATCTTTTTTATCAAAAAGTCTAGGATTATTATCAAATATATTAGCTAAATCAATATAAATAAATCCCTCATTTATAACAATATTCTTTAACTTAATATTAATATAATCAATATACTCTTGATATCCATAAGTATTATAATACCCTAAAACATATACCCTTTTATGATTAAATTTATTAATATACTCTAGTAATTCTTTCATATCATTAATTAATTCATTCATATAACTATATATATTACCATCACGCTTATTCAATTTATAATATAATTCATTCATACCCACAGATAAACTAATAACATCTGCTTCCTTAATTAACCTATTAATATTTAATTCCTTACCATTATATTCCCTTGTATCATTATATTTAATCATTCTAAGAACATCAGTAACCCTATAATCAGATTCACAAAATATATTATTATATTCCTTTAATCTATTATTTTCATATAAATAATCTCTAACATAATCAGAGTATCCATTAACCTTAACCCCATAACTATTAACTCCCTTAGATAAAAAGTCTCCAATACTAACATAATATATCTTATTATCTAAAGAAATATTATAAATAAAATAACAGGACAAAAAAAGAATTAATATAAATATAATCTTTTTCATGTTTTCACCTAATAAATTATATTATATTAACTCTATTTTAGCACCCACATCATTTAATTTCTTAATAATATTATCATATCCTCTTTCAATATAATGAATATTATCAATAATAGTAATACCCTCTGCTATAAGACCACAAACCATCATCGAAGCACCACCTCTTAAATCAGTCGCTGTAACTTCACAACCTACTAAATCAGTTTTACCTTTAATAATAGCAAGTTTATTATCTCTAACAGATATATCTGCACCCATTCTAACAGTATCAGTAATATTTTTAAATCTATTTTCATATATTGTTTCTCTAACACTACTTATTCCATCACATTGTGTTAAAAATGGAATCATTATTTGTTGTAAATCAGTAGGAAATCCAGGAAACACTAAAGTTTCAATATCAATAGGCTTATACTTATCACTCTTACTAATAATAATATTATCATCATTAATCTTCATTTTAACACCTGCTTCTTTTAACTTTGAAGTAAGTGATTCAACATGACTAGGAATAATATTATTTATTTTTAACTTATCTCCTAATAAAGCACCAATAATTAAATAAGTACCAGCTTCAATTCTATCAGGAATAACCTCATGAAAACAACTATGTAAATAATTAACGCCATATATAGTAATAACATTAGTACCAGCTCCCTTTATCTTAGCACCCATATTATTAAGTAAAGTAGCAACATTAACTATTTCAGGTTCCTTCGCAGCATTTTCAATAGTAGTCTTACCCTTAGCTTTAACTGCTGCAAGCATAATATTAATTGTAGCACCCACACTAGGAACATCTAAATATATTTTATTACCTACTAAATTATCTGCTTCAATTATAAAATGATTGCCTTCTTCCTTAATTGTTGCACCCAATTTCTCAAATCCCTTTAAATGTAAATTAATTGGACGCTCACCAATTGAACAACCGCCAGGAAAATACATATCAACTTTCTTAAATTTACCAAGTAATGCACCCATAAAATAATAAGATGCTCTAAGTTTATTAGATAAATTTTCATGTATTTTTTTATTTTCAATATTTGAAGAATCAATTGTAACAACATCTTTATTTCTATAAATTTTAGCATTTAAATGTAATAATATTTCTTCCAAAGAATCAATATCAGAAATATTAGGAACATTACTAATTTTTACTACTTCATCACATAATATAGAGGCAGGAATTAATGCAACCGCACTATTTTTTGCACCACTAATATTAATTGTACCAGACAAAGTATTTTTTCCTTCAATCTTTATCTTAGGCATAAGTACCTCCTTGTTTGTATATTATATGTTTTTTTATCAAAATGGACATAACCCAACTTAATATTATATCAGAAAAAAAAGAATGTCAATTAAAAACATATAACAAATTTAATTTTACTATAAAATATGTAATTTAAATTAGTTCTTATTCTATCACAACAAAAAATAAAAAGCAAGAAAAAAACTACCAAGTAGTATATTTTTTCTTCAAGCTTTTTACTTCATCATTCATAGATATAATATTACTAACATAAGGTAATTTATCCTTTGGTACAACTACCAAATAATATTCCCATTCATATATACAATTTTTATAATTAGAATCAGAATAAATAACCTTAGAATTAAACATAGTAGCAAACATATTACTTTTTATATAGGAAGAAAATTTATAATATAACTCATCATATGTTCCCTTCTCCTTAACATATTTAACCATACATACTTCTTTAATCTTATTCATTTGTGCATTACTTAACCCAATAATATTCATAATACCCCCAAGTAAAAGTATATTATAAACTTATTGAAAAATATGTCAAGTTTACTTACCTAAAAAAGTAAATAATGCCCAATATAATTAATATAACACCACCAATAATCGTAGATAACTTACCAAATATACTACCTAATTTATTTCCCAAAATAAGTCCTAAATAAGTAAAACTACCACTTACAATGCAAAATATACTAGATACCTCTAAATAATTATTATTAATAACATTAAGACCAATACCAGTAGTAAAACTATCAATACTAACAGATAAACCAAATATTAAAAATCCAAATATACTTACAACAAAATCATGACTATCATCCTTTATACTAGAAATAATCATCTCGATACCAATAAATAAAAATATAATAGAAACAACAATACTTAAATTAATAACCAGATATTTAAGTATAACATTACCCAAAAACACTCCCAGCAATGGCATAACAAAATGATATATACCCACAATAATAGATAAAATTATTTTATTTTTTTTACTTATACTTTGCGTTCCATATATAAGAGCCAAAGAAAAAGCATCCATACTAAGACTAATACCAATAATTAAAGTAGTAAAAAAAGTATCCAATATTATTCACCTAATAAATAATATTAAATAACCTTTATTTTATTACTTAAATATCTTATCAATAATTTCTTTAACTAACGAAGTATATTCTACATCCTTATCATTAACAATACATAAATTAGGAAATAGAACACACCACCAATTATCTCCCTTTGCCTCCCCAATAGATACCACAATTGATTCATAATATCCCTCATTATATTTAACACCCTTAAATACCTTTTCAGGAAAATAATTATTACCATAATTAACATTAAAAGTCATATCATAATTATATCTATTAAAAATATCTTTTATATTATAATTAATATTATCTAAATTATTATTAATAATCTCCCTAGCATCTTCAATAGTCTTAGTATCTTTAAATAAATTATACACGTCTTTTTCTAAATAATCCTTAACAACACTCTTCATTGCTTGATCATAACTAGAATTACTATTAGGAATAACCCTTAATCTAATTGAATTATCAGGAATAATAACCTCTTCTGCATTTACTTTCTTATATACCAAAAAAATAGTCAATACTGTTAAAATAATTATAATTAATTTCTTCATATCTATCACCTTTCATTTAATTATGATACATATATAATTATTTTATTCAATTTTAACTATTTTTTTATTATAAATATAAATCTATCTCTATCATTATAATCTTTTTCAATACTTATAGTAACATCATTAAAATATTTATCTATAATATTTTTAATATCATTACCTTGATTCATACCAATTTCAAAAGCAATAATATACTTATCATTTAAATAAGATTTAATATTTTTTAATATTTCTTCATAAAAATATAAACCATTATCACTGGCAAATAAACTAATAATAGGTTCATTATTCTTAACAATTTCATCAATCTCTTCATCATAACTAATATATGGAGGATTACTTACAATAACATCATATTTACTTTTAACATTAGTAAATAAATCACTTAATATAAAATTAATATTAACATTATTACTAACCATATTATCTTTTGCTACATTTAAAGCATCATTAGATATATCTACTGCATCCATATTACAATCAATTTCTTTTTTTAAACTAATTGCAATACACCCACTACCAGTACACATATCTAATATATTTATTTTATTATTAAAATTTAATCTAATGTACTTAATTAATTTTTCTACTAATAATTCAGTTTCAAATCTAGGAATAAGAACCCTATTATCAACCTTAATAATACTATTATAAAATTCTACATTACCAACAATATATTGAACAGGAATACCCTTATTTAATAATTTAATTCCTTCTTCTAACTTATCACTTGGTAAGTATTTTTTTAAATACTCAACGCTATTATTCATAGATTATAAACCTTCTTCAAGTTTTCTTTTTTGATCCTCATTAATTAAAGCATCAATTACTACTCCTAATTCACCATCCATAATTCTATCTAAATTCATCGAAGTAAATCCAATTCTATGATCAGTTAATCTATTTTGAGGATAATTATAAGTTCTAATCTTTTCACTTCTATCTCCAGTACCTATCTTACTTCTTCTTTCGGCATCCTCTGCTTCTTCTTTTTCTCTTAACTTTAAATCATATAATCTAGTTTTTAAAATCTTAAACGCTTTCTCTTTATTCTTAATTTGACTTCTTTCAGTTTGAGAATAAACAATAATACCAGTAGGAATATGAGTAAGTCTTACTGCAGAGTCAGTAGTATTAACACCTTGACCACCACAACCACTACTTCTTGTAATATCAATTCTAACCTCAGATTCATCTAATTCATAATCAAATTCTTCCGCTTCAGGCATAACCAAAACAGTTGCAGTAGAAGTATGTACCCTACCTTGACTTTCAGTAGCAGGTACCCTTTGAACCCTATGACTACCACTTTCATATTTTAATTTAGAATATACACTATCACCCTTAACCATAAATTCAAGATTAGAAAATCCACCCGCAGTACCTTCAACACTATTTAATATTTCAATTTTCCATCCTTCGTTATTAGCATACTTAGTATACATATCAAATAAATCACCCGCAAAAATATTTGCTTCATCTCCACCTGCAGCACCACGAATTTCAACAATAACATTCTTTTCATCATTAGGATCATGTGGAAGTAACATTATCTCTAACTTTTTATTAATATCACTTAATTCACTTTCTAAATTAGTTAATTCTTCTCTAGCAAATTCAGCCATCTCAGAATCATGTAACATTTCCTTAGCACTTAAAATATCTTCATTAACTTGTTTATATTTATTATATACTTCAACAATATTACCTAATCTAGTTTGTTCTTTAGATAATTCAGTCATTCTTTTAATATCAGATAATACCTCAGGTTTAGATAATTCATTTTGTATTTCATTATACTTATTATTTATTGCTTCTAATCTTTCTATCATATAAAATCTCTCCCTTAACTTCTTATATTATATCATATTTTTTAAATATTTAAATATTATTTTAAAAACTATTGACTATTATTAGAAATGTGATACAATTGAATTAACTTTTATCAAGAGTGAGGGAGAGAATTAGCTCGATGAACTCACACCAACCTGCATAAGCAAGGTGGTAAAGCTAATAGCGATAAGAAAGATGTTATTAATTAAAGTGCACTAAACTCTTTCTTAAAGAGTTTTTATTTTTGATAAAAGCAAGAAAGAGGGAAAAAATGAAATATTATTTTACAAGTGAATCAGTAACCGAAGGACATCCAGATAAAATATGCGACAAAATAAGTGACAAAATATTAGATACAGCGCTAGAACAAGACAAAAATAGCAAAATGGCAGTTGAAACTACAATTAAAGATAACTTAGTATTTATCTATGGCGAAGCAAATACCAAAGCAAAATTAAATTATGAAGAAATAGCAAAAGAAGTACTAAAAGATATAGGATATAACGAAGAATTTAACTTTATAATAAAAGTAAGTAATCAATCAAAAGAAATAAATAAATCAGTTGAGAAAAAAGAATTAGCCGCTGGAGATCAAGGAATAATGTTTGGATATGCTACAAACGAAACAAAAGAATTAATGCCATTACCAATTTTACTAGCAAACAAACTAGCATATAACCTAGCAAAAGCAAGAAAAAAAGATAAAAATACACCGTTATTACCAGATGGAAAAACACAAGTAACAGTAGAATACCAAAATAACAAACCAAAAAGAATAGACACAATAATCATTGCAGCACAACACAAAAAAGAAATAACTCAAAAAGAATTAAAAAAATATATAATAGAAAATGTAATAACTAAAACAATACCACAAAATCTATTAGATAAAAAAACAAAAATATTAATAAACACAAGTGGTTCATTCATAATCGGAGGACCATACTCTGACAGTGGTACAACAGGAAGAAAAATAATTGTAGATACCTATGGCGGCGCTTCAAGAATTGGTGGAGGTTGTCTAAGCAGTAAAGATCCAACAAAAGTAGATAGGTCAGCAGCATATTATACAAGATATGTAGCTAAAAATATTGTTGAACATAATCTCGCAGACAAATGTGAAATACAAGTATCATATGCAATAGGAAAACAAAAACCAATATCATTATTTATAGAAACATTTAATACAGAAAAAATAAATATTAAAGAAATATATAAATATGTAGAAACTAACTTTAACTTTTCAGTAGAAAACATAATAAAAGAATTAAATTTAAAAAACATAAAATACTATAATCTTGCATCATACGGACATTTTGGAAGAACAGACATAAATTTACCATGGGAAAATATCAAAAATACTTTACAATAAAAAGAAAAAAATATCAAAACAATTGACTAATATTTTATTTAATTATATACTTAAAATAGAGGTGAACATATGGAACAAGAAGAAAAACTGTTATTTGAAGAAATAAATAGAAACAGTAGATTAAGTAATCCAGTATTAGTAGAAGGTTTAAAAAATTACGACGAAGCCTGGGAAAGAACTAGAACAAAAACAAAAGGCGCATACAGAGAAACGAAAAATAAAAAAAGAAATCAAATAAATAAAGCCATTGTAGCAACAGTGCTTGCAGTAACATCATTTATATCTGCAAACGTATCAAAAAACGTTACAAAAGCATCAATAAATAGAAATAATGCCGTAATTTCAGAAACAAAAGAATCTAAAAATTATATTGATGAAAGAATATCATATTATGAAAGATTAATGAATCATACCAGTGATGAACAAAATAGAATTGAAAATGGATATGGAAGAAACCCTGCTACAGATGAATTAAATGTTGATTATAATTATTCAAATCTAGCAAGACATATCGTAGAATCATCACAAATATCAGAATCAGAAATGAGATGTGTAATAATTGCAGCACACAATATTATAAATTCACCATATCTAAAAGAAACATTAAATCAAGCCTTTACAATAGCTAAAAATGATGAAAATATGTCTGGATACTCAAAAGAATTAATCGAAAATGGCGCAAAAGGATTTCTTGAACAATTACAATATGAAAATTGGGAAGCCTACCAAAAATATGAAAGAGAAAATATTAAAGAATTAAAAGCAGTCGAAGATTATATCGGAGGTAAGAATAGATGACCGAAGAAAAATTATGCCATGTCATAAAACTAGGAGACAATATCGAATACACCGAAATAGATAGAGTAAATTATAATCATAACACCTATGTAATATTATCAGATTTAGACAATCCCAATGACTTTTGTGTAAAGAAATTAATTAATGAAAATAATTATGAATACATAATTGAATTAAATAACAAAGAAGAATTCAATAATGTATTAAAAATATTTATAGATAAATACACAAACTAAACTAAAAATAGTTTAGTTTTTCTTGTTTAATAAAACAATTTATATTATAATAATTTAAGGTGGTCATATGAAAGAAAGAATAATTTTACATATAGATGTCAACAATGCATTTCTTTCTTGGAGTGCCGTAGATATGCTAAATAATGGAAGTAAAATAGATATAAGGAATAGATATGCCATAATCGCAGGAAACGAAAAAGAAAGAAAAGGAATAGTTCTAGCAAAAAGTAACCCCTGTAAAAAGAAAGGAGTTCAAACCGCTGAACCAATATTCCAAGCAAGAAAAAAATGTCCATATCTAGAAATATATCCCCCAAACTATAAAATATATAAATACTATTCTGATGAAATGTATAAATATTTACTTAACTATACCGATATCATAGAAAGATACTCAATAGATGAATGCTTCCTAGATTATACAGATTTAGTTCTATTATTCGGAGATCCAATAAAAACAGCATATAAAATAAAAGAAGACATAAAAAATAAATTTGGATTTACAGTAAATGTAGGAATAGGAAACAACAAATTATGTGCTAAAATGGCATCAGACTTTGAAAAGCCTGATAAAGTACACACATTATTTACAAACGAAATAAAAGATAAAATGTGGTCTTTACCAGTAAGTGACCTATTTATGATAGGAAAAAGTTCAAGTAAAAAATTAAATGAACTAGGAATACTAACAATCAAAGACCTAGCAACAATTGATTCATCTTATCTCTATAAATATTTTAAAAACAGAGCAAACCAAATGATAGAAAGTGCAAACGGAATAGATAACTCAAAAGTAGAATATGAGTACACCGACCCAAAAAGCATATCATCTTCAACATCATTTGCTTATAACTATAAAACTAAAGAAGAAATATATCCCATATTATTAGAATTATCCAAAGAAATAACAAGTAAATTAAAAAACAAAAAAATGTATACATCAAATGTAAGTATTTGGATTAAATATACAGACTTTACAAAAATAAGCAAACAAACAACACTAAATAATCCAACAGATGAAATAAACGATATATATAATAATAGTATAAAATTATTTAATAGTATTTGGAACGAAGATCCAATAAGAGCATTATGTGTAGCAATATCAAGTTTTACCAAAACAAACGCAGTACAATTAAATTTATTTAATAGTAACATATCAAAACAAAAAATAGTAAAGCATGATGAAAAACTAGATAAAATAGTAAATGAATTAAATAGTAAATATAAAGGTATAATTACTTATGCAAGCAAAATAAAGAAAGAAGGACAATATGAACAAAGAAATAATTAAAGAAATAGCACAAGAATTAAATATCAAAATAGAACAAGTAGAAGCAGTATTAACTCTATTAGAAGAAGGAAATACCATTCCCTTTATAGCAAGATATAGAAAAGAAAAAACAGGTTCCTTAGATGAAGAACAAATAAGAAAAATAAACGAAGTATATGATTATCAAGTATCATTACTAAAAAGAAAAGAAGATGTAATAAGATTAATTGACGAAAAAGGATTATTAACCGAAGAATTAAAAAATAATATCTTAAATTGTAATAAATTAGTCGAAGTAGAAGATCTCTATAGACCATATAAAGAAAAGAAAAAAACAAAAGCAACAGATGCCATAAATAACGGACTAGAACCATTAGCAAAAATAATTATGAGTTTTCCAAATAACTTAGACATAGAAAAAACAGCATCTAACTATTTAAACGACAAAGTAAAATCAATCGAAGAAGCAATCCAAGGAGCAAAATATATAATTGCAGAATGGATAAGCGACAATGCTAGTTATAGGAAATGGATAAGAAACAATATGTATTATAAAGGAAAAATAGTATCAAAATTAAAGAAAAACGCCAAAGATGAAACAAAAACATATGAAATGTATTATGACTATAACGAATCAATAAAATATATCAAACCACATAGAATACTAGCAATAAATCGTGGAGAAAAAGAAAATGTTCTTAATGTTAATATTGAAATAGATAATAGAGAAATAGAAACATTTTTAAAAACTAAAATAATAAAAAATGCAAAATCAAATGTATCAGATATTGTAATTGATGCAATTAATGACAGCTTAAAAAGATTAATATTACCAAGTGTAGAACGTGAAGTACGCGCAGATTTAACAGAAATTGGAGAAAATAGTGCCATAGATAACTTTGGAAAAAACCTAGAAAAATTACTATTAACTCCACCAATGAAAGATAAAATAGTTTTAGGATTTGACCCAGCATTTAGAACGGGATGTAAACTTGCTGTAATAGACCAAACTGGAAAAAAACTGGAAATTGCAGTTATATATCCTCACGAACCACATAATAAATATGAAGAATCAAAGAAAATACTTACAGACTTAATAAAAAAATACAAAGTAGAAATAATAGCAATAGGAAATGGTACAGCATCAAGAGAATCAGAAAAATTTGTATCACAAGTAATAAAAGAAGAAAAATTACCTACAGAATACATAATAGTATCTGAAGCAGGAGCAAGTGTATACTCTGCTAGCAAACTTGCAATTGAAGAATTTCCAGATTTAACTGTAGAAAAAAGAAGTGCTATATCAATAGGAAGAAGATTACAAGATCCATTATCAGAATTAGTAAAAATAACACCAGAAAGCATTGGCGTAGGACAATATCAGCATGATGTATCAAGCAAAAAATTAACTGAATCACTAGACTTTGTTGTATCAAAAGCAGTAAACAGTGTCGGAGTAAACATAAATACAGCATCTCCTTCCCTACTTAAATATGTTTCAGGCATAACAAAGAAAAATATAGACAAAATAATAGAGTATAGAAATAAAGAAGGAAAAATAAATTCCCGCGAAGAAATAAAAAAGAAAAAACTTTTAAGCGATAAAACATATGAACAAGCAATAGGATTTCTAAGAATAATTGATGGAGAAAATATTTTAGATGTAACATCAGTACACCCAGAAAGTTATAATATAGCATTAAATCTATTAAAAGAACTAAATTGTACTACCAAAGACATAGGAACAAGTAAACTAATAGATTTATTAGATAATATAGATATAAACACATACAAAGATAAATTAAACACAGATATATACACCCTAGAAGACATAATATCATCACTAAAAAAACCGAATAGAGATCCAAGAGATGATATGCCAAAACCAATATTAAAAAGTGATGTCCTAGATATAAATGATTTACAAATAGGAATGAAATTACAAGGAACAGTAAGAAATGTAATAGACTTTGGAGCATTCGTAGACATTGGATTACATAATGATGGATTAATACATATATCAAAAATGACAAATAATTATATAAAACATCCAAGTGAAATATTAAATGTCGGAGACATAATAGACTGTTATGTAATAGAGATAAATAAAGAAAAAGAAAAAGTATCTCTATCATTAATTGAACCAAATTTACTAAAAAATTAACTTTTTCAAAGAAATTTCAATAAAACTATTGACAAAATAGGTAATATATAATAAAATTTATATTGCCTACTTGATTTGCAGGTGTAGTTTAATGGTAGAACTTCAGCCTT